>OGGT01000042.1_pt1 | contig 81047 bp, 72 predicted proteins | sample 1571311 | NCBI WGS metagenome assembly OGGT01 (sample SAMEA2581931, study PRJEB24529) | metagenome | biome: Human gut stool | place: China | collected 2011
TACCTACATGAATGAAGAAGGCGTGTATATTATAAATCTTATGGATTTTTTGCGCGACCCGGAGAAATACATGGAGGAGAGAGTATAAAATCACAATATTCTTAAACTAGTAATATTTTGTTATGTCTGAGTTTATCAAAGCCATCGGCATATTTTATAAGAATGAATTAAATGCCATCAATACGTATTTAGTCAACCAGCCCACCAAGACCATGCCAAATCTAAACTCACTGATTGCGGCATTACCTTTGCTAGCTTTAGTGGCGTAATATAGGATTGAAGCAAACGATAAGATACATGGTTAAATCATATACCACATTAAATAATATGACATTAGAAAAAAATCTATAACAAATGGCTATCCATTCAGCCACTGTCTGAAGCTGATCAGAACAAACTCAGTATGAGGCTTACTGTTGAGTATAACTACAAATGCGTAATAGACGCCAAACCATCATTGATGTATAATCGTATTGCAGATGGTACAAGCTGTCCTTGCTTAGAAAATGAAACCTCAAAACTATAATTGTTATGTAAGGTTCAATAAAGAGACATCCCATAAGAAAAATCATAATACTACGTTAACATACTTAATAAAAGAAACAAACTTATGACAGACAATTATATGATAAGACGGGCAATCCCCGACTTGCTCGACAAGAAATACTACATACCTGAATACCAACGAGGCTACCGATGGGAGAAAACGCAGGTACTGGATCTTTTGCAGGACTTGTATGCTTTCTTCATTGGTGACACTAAAGGACAATTCTATTGTCTTCAACCCATTGTGGTGAAGGAAAAACAGATGAACAACGAATTGTGGTATGAGGTGATAGATGGACAACAACGCTTGACAACTATTCGTATCATCATGCAGATATACGACCAATTGAACAGCAACATGTTTACCACCATATCACATAAGTACACCATCATGTATGCCACACGTCCTGATATGGTGGATATTTTTGAGTCAATCAAAATTGTTCCTCTTACAGCATCGTTATCTGCCACCATTGATGAAATTCCCAGCAAATGGAGTCACATGATAGATTCTGTATATATCTACAATGCTGCAAAGACCGTTCTCAAATGGTTTATGGAAGATTTGTCAAGAGTAGGTGTCTTCTCCCAATATTTCTACCAGACTGCTGATAGCGGAACAAAATCCGTACAGGTCGTATGGTATGAAACAAATGAAGAAAAGGAGCCACACGATATATTCAACAGGATGAATTCGCTGAAAGTGGAACTGTCGTGTTCTGAGCTTATACGCTCATTGTTCCTCAGTAAGACCACCAAATTTGATTTAGGATCGCTGGATGGCTTCTCTGATTCTCTTAGAGAAGAAATTCAAAAGGAACGCTTTACAAACAAGCAGACAAGCATCAACGAGAAATGGGATGAACTGGAGCAGCAGATGAAAGACAAAGATTTTCAGTCTTTCCTCACCAAACGGTCGGATACCGGGCGAAATTCCATTGGTCTCCTTTTTGATTTGATTAGTGGAAAATATGCTTCCGACAAAGCTGCCAAGTGCGAATTCCTGCAATTGCGTAAGGACGACGAACTGTATACTTATCTTTATTTCAAGAAACTGATTGACAAGGACAATGATGCTTGGAATACATGGGAGCGTGTGCTTAGTGTTTTTGACAAGCTGCAATACTGGTATCATGACAGGGACTTGTATCACAGAATAGGTTTTCTTAATGCCATTGCATCGCCTGGTACGGAAGACGATGTGATTTGCAGTCTTCTGAACTCAAAAATAAAGCGGAGCGTTCTGAAAGAACAGCATATGGTAAACCTTATCAAGGATGCTATGACGCTTCCTAAAGACAAAGGGACCAATCAGCCTATCGTGAGCTTGGAACAATTGCGCTATGACGTAAGTACGCATTATAAGTACATCAAAAAACTTTTGCTTCTATATAATGTGGAAACCACAAGACTGCAGAAGGAAGGTAACTTCTTCTCGTTCGACAGGTTTAGATATAACTACAAAATGGTCAACGGAAAGGAAGAAAGAGCCGACAAGACCTGGACTTTGGAGCATATCCATGCACAGAACTCGGATTGTCTCCCGGAAAAGAAAAAGGATTCGTGGTACGAATGGATTGTCTGCAACAAGGAGGCTCTGAAAAAGATGTCTTTAGGCAGTCCCGAGCTTACACAAGAGCAAAAGAATATCATTGAGGCATTGGAACGTGACGAGCCTATATGCCGTTCAAAAACATATGGATATGACAAGATTAAAGCCCTGTTTGACGATGTTGCCAGATTTTATGATTTGCTGGATGCTAAAGCCGACAAAGCGGTTGCCGTACACCAGTTGTCAAATATGACATTGTTGGATTTAGGGCAAAATGCAATGGTAGGTAAATCACCGTTCGAAGTAAAGCGTCAGTTGATATGCAATGAAATATCCACAAATAAGTATTATCCAATTTGCACCCAGAAGGTATTTTTGAAAATGTATGACCAAGAGGAACTTCAGATACATTCTTGGGGGCAACGGGACAGAATTCTGTATTATGAGGATATTAAGAAAAAACTGGCTCCATATATAGTTGCCACGGCATTGTAATTCAAACTTGATAATCATGGATAATCAAATAGGATATAAAACTACATTTTGGGAACTGGTTAGCAAACAGTCCATCAGCATACCGACCCTGCAACGTGACTACATCTATGGGGCAGGAACAGAGAAGACGGAAACGGTTCTTTCCAATATGTTATCAACATTCAAGACGGCCTTGGATAGTGTAACGCAAGATCCGAATGACAGAAAAGAAGAAACGCTGGATTTTGTCTATGGGAGTGATTCCATTGCGAAGGATTTCATGCCACTTGACGGTCAGCAACGACTTACAACGCTTTTCTTGCTTCATTATTACGCAGCACTTATCTCTCCTGACGCAACAGAGGAGAATTTTGCTACCTTGGCTCGTTTCAGCTATGCAACGAGAAACTGTACCGTGGCCTTTTGCAAACAGATCCTTTTTGCCAAGCACAAGGACTTGGCGAATGAAATCAGTATGAATGGAACAGGAGAAAAGGTCATAAGCGAATATCTAGAAAACTTGGATGAGTTTAGAGGGTCTTTCTACGCCGATCCATCTATCATGTCTATGCTGGTCGTTCTAGATAGAATTCATGAAACATTTGGCCATCAGACCGATTTGTGGGACAAACTAACTTCATGCGATTGCCCCATCAATTTCTATATTCTTGATTTCGGGCGGTTTGACTTGTCTGATGATCTTTACAACAAGATGAACTCTCGGGGGAAACCCCTGACTTCTTTTGAGATTGTCAAGGCGAAGATACATAAACTGATACGAAAGATTAATATCGACAAGGCGAATAAAATCGCCATCAAGTTTGATACTACGTGGATGCAATTTATATGGGAAGCTCTTGATTACACGCCGGACTTGAAAGCCGTGGACCCTTCTTATATGAATATGCTACGCGCCATATTTGTTTGCTTTGATTATATCTCTGGGTATGACAAACCGAAATATAAGGATATAAGTGACGAGTGTTTGTCTCACCATCTGTCTAGTGCTATCAGAGTAAGGTCGATGGAGATGATTTTGGATACTTTGTCCGCTTGCCACCAGAATATCCCAGATGAGCTTAAACCCGATTTCAACGAAAGTTTGTCTTCTGCCATAAAGGGAGATATGCATGCTAGTGACTACATCCGTTTGTATTCTTATTTCCTCGGTCTGTATCTTAACCTTGACAAGGAGGAATTTGTTATACGCGAACGCCATCTGCGGAATATTATCGCCAATAGTGCAGACCAGACCCGTGAAGAAAGATTGACGGATTTGTTGAACGACACTTCGCGTCTGATGCACGGGCAACTACTGAAGTTTAGTAAAGCGAAAGGGTTCAATTCACTTTCATGGAATGAGGAACAGCAAAAGGAAAGTTCAAGAGATGTATGGAGGAGTTTGTATCAATATGAGGATGTCTCCGAAATCAATGGAACACTGCAGGCTTTCACCACAGGATTGAATGACGATGGCAAATTGGACCTTGATAACAGTTCGTTTGTACAGAGCCTGAAAAATCGTTTGGGCAAAGCTAAACATTTCTTTGTGTCATCGGCAAATGAAAAGTTGAGAGAAGAACAGAAACGGTCTGCCCTTCTCTCTTTAGGCGATTATTCCATGTGCCGCTTGAACCATGAGGGATATCGCTACTATGGCGTTATCAACGGTTCCTGGCAAAATTTTACCGGCTATCATAAATTCGGAAGCCGTAACCGTATCATGGAAGTCTTTGACTTGATAGACACGTCGGTTCCGGTAAGTGCAATGGTAGGTTGCACAAAGACCGTGTGTCCTGAGAACTGGCGCTATTATGCCGTGAAATACGCTGGTGAAATTACTGTAGCCTACCGTTCTACTGATTATGGTTATCTCTATTTTCAAAGAGCTGAAGAACAAAATTCTTTTGACCCAAATGCCTCTTCCCTGGATGTATGCATTCTACAAAGTGGATATTTCTCAGCTACAAATGTGGCTTGGAAGATGTTGAACCGATTGGTGGAATTGCTCTCACAGGAAAAATATTACATATATCTAGACAATCATGGAGGGAGTCCTATCATACTTTCACGTATTTCCAATGATGTGAGACTGGATATAGAAATCGACGGTTGGCATCTGTACGGCGTTTCTTCGGATATTTTGCAAGATTTAGGTATTGCACATACTATTGTTGGTACACCATTAGGTGAAGGTGACAACGATATAAATCAGCAAGCCAATACAGTCAACTGTCTATGCTACCACAATAATGGTTCGGACTATGTAGAAGAAGCTATTGCTCTGTTGGAGAAGCTTTCTATTAAATATCCTGATATGTTGGTCGTCAAATAATTTTGTTCGATTCAACCGAGATTATTTTTGGATACGCAGATTAGCGCAAACCATACAAAGAGAGAGATTTGGAAGGCTATTTTTAGTCCATCCAAACCTTTCTCTTTATTGCCTAATTGTCAATTCAAGTCTGCAGACCGATTTGGGATAAAGTTAAGCAGTTCACCTCTCTCATTGCATATCAGGTGTAACTTGAAACCGAAACACCATCCCATGGTGCTTTTACCTCTTTCTGCATAATCACGGAACATCTTATTCCTTGTTATACACTTGTTGTGGCATACACGGAAGCGCCCAGTGATAGTACAGCGGACGGCAAGAAACACATTTTATTCGGTAAAAGACATGAATTTGCAAGAAAAAGGAATAAAACTAACTTTGTAGTCGTTAATAACGTGTATTTACGCAAAATAAACGAATAAAAATGTAGTAATCCGTAGAGTTCTTGGTTTGAAATAAAAGAACAGAATGAAATCACTGCAAAAATAGTCGTATGATGCGACTATTTTTGCAGTAGTTCTTATATCATCATAAATGCCACATAAACATTTCTTATTCCTCATGTCGTGCCTTGTTAGTAAAAACAATCTGCAGAAGGGAATGGACTTCTCTGATTAATAATAAAATTAAGGTGGTAACTTACCACTTTATATGGTGGTAAAAAAAAGGACTACTTAAAAGCACAAAAAAGAAAAGTCCTGTAAATCTTTCGACTTACAGGACTCTGTTGCGGAGAGAGAGGGATTCGAACCCCCGGTACCTCTCAGTACGCCGGTTTTCAAGACCGGTGCATTCGACCACTCTGCCATCTCTCCAATAAAGGAAATGCGATAGATGTAGTCTTGCAATCGCAGTGAATTACTGTTTCACTTTGCTTTATTAGCGGGTGCAAAGTTACGTTTTTTAGTTTATACCTCCAAATTTTCGGCTTACTTTTTTCGTCGAACAGCGAAAAATCATTGATTTCAGCTCCTTTGAACGTTACTAAAGCTATAACATCACCTCTTAAAAGCACAAAAACAAGCTTGCTTGTCTTGTATTGTCTTCTATTTGCAGTAACTTTGAATAAGTTACGCTGCACCTCAACAATAAAAATATGCAAGCTTGTTTTGAAGTGTCTTCTATTTGCAGTAACTTTAAATAAGTTATGCTGCACCTCAACAATAAAAATATGCAAGCATATTTTGTATTGTCTTCGGTTTGCAGTAACTTTGCACTTATGATTTATCCAAGCAACTTTGAAAACAAGATACAGTTCAGCGAGATACGCTCGCTGTTGAAGGGCTACTGTCTGAGTCAGTTGGGCAAGGACAAGGTGGACGCTATGGGCTTCACGGACAACGCGGAGCGTATCAACACGGCGTTGAAACAGACGCGCGAGTTCCGCCGTATGCAGGAGGAGACGGACGATTTCCCACTGCAGTTCTTCTTCGACATGCGCGAGTCGATAAAGCGCATACGCATCGAGGGCACGCATCTTGAAGAGAACGAGATATTCGACCTGCGCCGCTCGCTCGAGACGGTGGCTGGCATCGTGCGCTTCCTCAACCGCAGCGACGACGACGGCAACTTCGACTACCCTACTCTGCACGACCTTACAGAGGGCGTGCTCACCTTCCCCGACCTTATACGCCGCATTGACCAAATTCTCGACAAATACGGCAAGATAAAGGACACGGCATCGCCGCGTCTCGCCGAGATTCGCACGCAGCTGCGCAAGGCGGAGGGCAGTGTATCGCGTACATTATATAGCATATTACACGCCGCGCAGAGCGAGGGTCTCGTAGACAAGGACGTTACGCCGACTCTGCGCGACGGTCGCCTCGTTGTGCCTATCGCTCCTGCCATGAAGCGACGCATTAAGGGCATCGTACACGACGAGTCGTCGACGGGCAAGACGGTGTTCGTGGAACCGACGGAAGTAGTTGAAGCGAACAACCGCATACGCGAGCTGGAGGCCGACGAACGACGCGAGATAATAGTGATACTCACGGAGTTCACGAAGCTGGTGCGTCCGCACGTGGACGACATCGTGAACGCCTATCGTATGCTTGCCGAGGTCGACTTCATTCGTGCACGTGCCGAGTTCGCACAGCTCACGGGCGGCATCGAGCCAGAGGTGAGCGCAAAACCTGTTGTCGACTGGATTACGGCGAAGCATCCGCTCTTGTGGCTCGCGCTGAAGAAGCAGGAGAAACCTATCGTGCCGCTCGACATCATGCTGACACGCGACCGCCACATCCTGATCATCTCGGGTCCGAACGCCGGCGGCAAGTCGGTCTGTCTGAAGACGGTTGGGCTGCTGCAGTATATGCTGCAGTGCGGTCTGTCTATCCCCTTGAGCGAGCGTTCGAAGGTAGGCATCTTCAGCGACATAATGATTGACATCGGTGACGAGCAGAGCATTGAGAACGACCTCTCTACCTACTCGTCGCACTTGCTGAACATGAAGAACATGATGCGCCAGTCGGGTGAGCACACACTGCTGCTCATCGACGAGTTCGGCACGGGCACCGAGCCACAGATTGGCGGCGCAATGGCTGAGGCGGTGCTCAACCAGTTTGTAAAGAAGCACGCGTGGGGCGTAATAACCACCCACTACCAGAACCTGAAGCACTACGCCGACTCGCACGACGGCATTGCCAACGGTGCCATGCTCTACGACCGCCACGAAATGCGGCCGCTCTTCCAGCTCGCCATAGGTCAGCCCGGCTCATCGTTCGCCATCGAGATTGCACGCAAGACGGGCATTCCGGACGAGGTGATACGCGAGGCGAGCGACATCGTGGGCTCCGACTACATACAGAGCGACAAATACTTGCAGGACATCGTGCGCGACAAGCGCTACTGGGAGAACAAGCGACAGAACGTGCATCAGCGCGAGAAGGACTTGGAGAAGACTATCGCGAAATACGAAGATGAAATCCGCGAGCTCGACCGCAAGCGCAAAGAGATTCTGCGTCAAGCCAAGGAACAGGCGCAGGAACTGCTGAAGGAGAGCAACCGCAACATCGAGAACACTATCCGCGAGATACGCGAGTGTCAGGCGGAGAAGGAGGAGACGAAGCGCCTGCGCGAGGAGCTGAAGGCGTTCAAGGAGGACGTGAACGAGATAGATACCAAGTCGGCTGACGACCTCATCGAGAAGAAGATGCGCCAGATAATGGAGCGCAAGGAGCGACGCGAGAAGCGCAAGAAAGAGAAGAAGGAGAACGCTGCGAACCCAGCCACCTCAACATCTCAACTCTTCAACTCCTCGACATCACAACACCTCAACACCTCAACACCTCAACACCCCTTTAAGGCTGGCGACACGGTGCGTATGCGCGGACTGACGACGGTGGGTCGTGTGGAGTCGGTAGAGGGCAAAGAGGCAACCGTAGTGTTCGGCGACGTGCGCACAAAGGTGAAGACATCGCGCCTGGAGCACACCACGAAGACACCGGAGTCGACGCTACCGCCAACGTTCGGCATCAGCCGCGAGACGCGTCAGACCATCGACTCGCACAAGCTCAACTTCCATCAGGATCTCGACGTGCGCGGAATGCGTGGCGACGAAGCACTAAACGCTGTGCAGCACTTCATCGACGACGCTATACTCGTGGGTATGTCGCGCGTGCGCATCCTCCACGGCAAGGGCAACGGCATACTCAGACAGCTCATACGCCAGTATCTGCAGTCGGTGCCAAACGTGACGCAATGCAAGGATGAGCACGTTCAGTTCGGCGGAGCCGGCATCACGGTCGTAGACTTCTAACTTGTAAACGTAGCGGAAGGCTAAGCTACGAGACACAACAATAAAAAAGGCTGACTCTTAAGCTGCAAAACCGCAGCAAGAGTCAGCCTTTTCTTATGCTTTAATCTTTATTCGTCTAAAGAATACCTGCCTCTCGGCAGTGGATTTATGAATGTTTTGCCATCGGACACCGAACGCAACCCAATCAGATTCCGAACGCAACCCAATCATACTCCGAACGCAACCCGATTAGATTCCGAACGCAACCCAATCAGATTCCGAACGCAACCCGATCAGATTCCGAACGCGAACCGATCAGATTCCGAACGCGAACCGATGCCTATTGCATTGCAATTCACTCGTTAAAGTGCTTCTTCCGGCTGAGCCTCCTCAACCTTATCCTCACTGAGCACCAACTCGCGATAGATAACTGCATCGACCGAAAGCATTATGCAAACGCTTACAAGGAGATAAACAAGCGAAATGAATACTAACAAGCCTGATACGTCACTAAGTATCTGGAAGAGAATATAATAGACAAAGAATAGTACAAAGGCTACAACAAACTTCAGGAAGAACACCTTCAGCTTATAGCCCATCATCAAACGGTTGCTCTCAGAAAGACACAAAGCCCAATTCATACCCTTACCTACAAGAAGATAAACAGCAAGCATCCAACTGAGCGAGAGTACTATTGCCGGAACAATCATGAACAGAATGGATATGTATACGGCAGAGATGATGACAGCCTGAAGGATGAAATACTCACCCATACAATGACGATATTTCGACTCGAAGATGAACATCGGACTAATCATCTCGCCCTTGCTAAGCTTCACCGGCAACGTAGCCAAAGCTATCGTGGTGCCCACATTAACGTAAGGAATCCATACGGTGACGAGCCAAAGCAGCACTGACAATACTATTGGCACAAGATTTTTCATGCCTATAGCAAACGCGTCCTTCAAAGAGGGCACAAACTGAAGTTTTTCTTCCATAGTTTTATATTTTTTAGATTAATTATGTGGTTTATAAATGTGTAGGGCTACATTCATTATTGTTAGCAATTCAGACTACTACTTAGCAATCTTCATAGTCTTCACAGTGCCGTCGGCAGTCTTCACTCTTACGATGTATGTACCATTGCCAAGTGTAGAGAGGTTGTTGCCTACCGCTACACCGCTGAGTGTGTGTACAGAAACCTTAGCGTCAGCCGAAACCATTACGCCGTTGATAGCGTCTACTACGACCTTCACGGTGAGAGAAGTTGTGGCAGCCTCCGACTCCTTATCCTTGTAGACAACAACCACCTTGTAAGCGTGCTCGCCTGCGAATGTGTCGGCTGTGTATTCCTTAGTGTATGTGCCTTTGCTGCCTGGAGCCTGAGCGTCCTGTGTAGCGAGAAGCTCCTCGCCCTCGTAAACCTTCACGGTGAGCAATGCGTCAGCCGGCAGATCCTTGCCGTCGACATCCTTAGTCGGGTTAGTCCATGTCAGCTCTACACTCTTCTCTGCAGTAAGTTCAGCTGCTGCGAGGTTGACTACCGGTTCTGTAGCTACAGGCTCTTCCACAACGGCTTTCTTCTCAGCAAGGCTGAAGTCGAAGATGTAGCCATAAGCATTTGCACCTGTTTTGTCGCTGATATGGAAAGCGACATAGTAGTTGCCTGCCTTTTCTACGGTAAACTCGAATGTGCTCGGGTCGCGGTCGTACACTGTGTTGAGCTCGATAGAGCCGAGAGTCTTGTCGAACGAACCCTGCACCTTCCTGTTTGTACCGAGCTTCATCGTGAACGATGTTGTGCCCGATTCAACACAACTGCGGTTGTTGGCTGTGTGAGCCTTCGCTACGTATGTCTTTCCAGCTTCGAGAGCGAATGCCGGAGACACCCAATAGTCGTTGGCGTCAGTGTTAAAGTCGCTGCTGAAACCTACGCAAGGATGCTGGTCGCCCACCGGGTTCCAGTCGGCGCCGTACTCCTGATATCCCCATGAATTCCAGCTCCATGTAGAAGCGGTGCTGGCACTGCGGTCCATTGCGGTCCAACCTGATACGCTTTCTTCTTTCTCGAACGAAACCTCGTAAGGAAGTGCTACCGGAGCCTCGGGCTTGCCTTCTGCCATCTCCTCAATCTTCACCGAGTAGATGCTGACGGCATCGTTAGTGCCGTTGGCACCCCAGTTGAGTGCACGGAAAGCGAAGAGGTATACGTCGTCCTTGTTGGCATCGAGAATCCACTCGTTCTTCACCTTGCCACCCTCGCCTTCGGTTTCGCCTTCGGTTTTAGGGAGCTTAGAGCCAATCCATTCGATAGTCTTCTGGTTGTCTGCCGACTTGCTGCCTACAAAGTAGTCGAGGATTAGGTTCAGCTCGTTGTTCGGACCCGAAGCAGCGTCAACCGTAATCTTGTACGACTTCCCTTCCTTCAGCTCGAACTTCGGAGAGACGAGCCAGTCGCAAGTTGCAGATGTAGCGTCAGTGCCCATGTGAGCAGCTGGTTTGCCAGCAAAGTCGGATGCGGTGTAAGCCCATGTCACGCCAGGAGTATCGCTATTGTCCATCGTTGTCCATGTGGCGAACTTCTCAGCCGAATCGAATGTCATATCGTAAGGCAGTGTACCGTCCTGGTCTACAGCTGGTGGGTCGGGCTGGTCGGGATCTGTACCCGGGTCAGGAGTTTCGCCGCCAACTTTCTCCTCGATGCTGAAGCCGAGAGCGTAGAGATATACCCAGTTGCTCTTGTCGCCAGCAGAAGTGTTTGTGGCGTGGAACGCAAAGCTGTAGAGTCCGTCCTCAGGAACAGTAAGGTCGTACGAATTGTCGTACTGCGCACCAGAAGACGGCATATTGATGTCGCTCAGCTTTGTGAACGAAGCGGCGTTAGTAGGAGTCGTCGTGTACTCTACAGAGAGTGTCGCGGGAGTGCTATACATTGTGCCCGAGCTTGTCTTCACGGTGTACGTCTTGCCAGCCTTCAAACTGAATGACGGAGAAACGTAGTAGTCGTTAGGTTCACCCGAATCGGTCCTAATGCAGTAGCTCGGTGTAGCTGTCCACGCGTTGCCGATGCAGAAACCGTCGTTGCCCCAATCGTTATTGAATACCCATGAGGTACCAGGTGACGGACTGGCATCAAGCACGGTCCAAACATCGTTGGTAGAATCGAAGATGATAGAGTAAGGCAGTTCTACTGTGCTCTGGGCAGAAGCATTCGTTGCGCCAAACAACGCAAGAAGAAGCCCCATTGTGTTTAGTAACGTCTTTCTCATAACTACAAATTTTAAAAGTTAATATATTTATGTTTACATACTTTCGTCACTAACTAAAGATGTATTAACTATACTAAACGTATGTTATACGATTGCAAATGTAATAAATATTTTAATACAAAGAAATATTTGACACGATTTTTTGTAGTTATTTTGTCATTTTGTTGTAGAAAGGAGACTCGCGCCATGAATTTGTCATCAGTATAGCAGTGGTGTACGAACACAAAAAGGAGGTGCTGTTCTTGTTCCGTCGAGCACCAAAGCTGAGCGGAAAGAACAGCACCTCCCATTAAACTATGTATTCGTCTTTACTATTACTTCTTCTTTGCCGCAGCCTTCTCCTCCTTTGCAGGAGCTGCCGGCTTGTAAGCCTTGTTCAATCCAGCGATAACCTCGTTGGTGATGTCGTAAGCCTTGTCGGCATAGAGGAGGTTGTCGCCTGCCTTGCTCAGAATCAAGCCAAACTTCTTATCCTTGTTGTAAACAGCAAGGAAGTGCTGGATAGAGTCGCGCAGGGCGTTGTTGTAGTTCTCTGTCTCCACCTGGAACTCACCACTCAAGCGCTGGTTAAGAGCCTGAAGGTCGCTATTCTGCTTCTGCAGCGACATCTGTATCTGCTCAGCCTGCTCGCGTGTGTAGGCGTTCTGCTGAATCTTCTGCTGGAAGTTCATGTAAGCCTGTTCGAGAGCACGCTGCTTCTGCGCAAGTGTGTTCTGGATGTTCTGACCCTTCTTCTGCAGAATGAGCGAGTAGTCCTTGCAGAACTTGTACTGCGACATGATGCTGTCTACCTCTACATACGCAATCTTAACGTCTGAAGGCACAGCCTGCTTGCCCTCTACCTTCTTCTCGTCAACCTGACACTTCGACTTGTCGCAAGAAGTCATTGCGAAAGCGGCAACAGTTGCGAGTGCAAGTGCGCCGAAAATGTTTTTCTTGTTCATCTTTATTCTGTTTTTAATTTTATCGTTTTATACGCCTGTCGTATATACATTATATATAACAAGCTGATTTAATAGGCACCATTGCGTTCGCGAGCCTCGCGGTCCTGATCCATCACGCAGTGAATGCCCTGCTTGCGCAAGCCCGGGTTGTCGTGTACGTGTTGCGAAGAGAATTTGCCGTTGCGCTTCAGCAGAACCTTTATCGACAACAATGCGAAGGCTACTGCCACTACAGCGAGGCTGATAAGCATTAGTTTTATCATATTTGTATCTGTTTTGACTAAAATAGATGTCTACCTATATTTAAAATAAGTGAAGATATTTTGTGGTGTCTTCCTTTTACACTATCTTTGCAAAAGATAGCCCCACCATTACATATCGCTACAAAGGTACGGCAATTCGGTGGCATGGCAAAATAATTTATCGAAAATTCAGATTATTATAACATCATCATAAAAAATTTAAGGAAAATGAGCAATTGCGAATTAAAACCTGCTCGCGTGTTCGAGCAGTTTGCTAAAATCAACGAGATTCCGCGCCCTTCAAAGCACGAGGAGCGCATGATAGAGTATCTTCAGGAGTTCGGCAAGAGCCACGGCTTCGAGACCGAGACCGACGAGACGGGCAACGTAGTAATCCGCAAGCCGGCCACAAAGGGTCACGAGAACGCACCTACACTCATCCTGCAGAGTCATATGGACATGGTTTGCGACAAACTCGTAGACGTAGACTTCAACTTCTTCACCGACCCCATCCAGACTTACGTCGACGGCGAATGGCTCAACGCTAAGGGCACAACACTCGGTGCTGACGACGGCATCGGTTGCGCTATCGAACTGGCTATCCTCGACAGCGACGACATCGAGCACGGACCATTAGAGTGCGTATTCACACGCGACGAGGAGACAAGCCTCACCGGTGCCATGGGCATGAAGGCTGGCTTTATGAAGGGCGATATGCTCATCAACCTCGACTCTGAGGACGAAGGACAGATCTTCATCTCTTGCGCTGGCGGCAAGACAACATCGGCTCGCTTCACATTCGAGCGTGAGGCTGCTCCCGAGGGTATGTTCTTCCTCACAGCTTCTGTAAAGGGACTGAAGGGCGGACACTCTGGCGACGACATCAACAAGAAGCGCGCCAACGCCATCAAGATTCTCGCTCGTTTCCTCTACAAGGAGCAGGAGAAGATAGATCTTCGCCTCGCTCAGTTCAACTCGGGCAAACTGCACAACGCTATCCCACGCGACGGTAGCATCGTGTTCGCAGTTCCGGCAAGCGAGAAGGAGACAGTACGTGCAGACTGGAACGTGTTCACAGCTAACATCGAAGAGGAGTTCCACGTAACCGAGCCGGTTATGGAGTTCAACCTCGGTAGCACCGACGCTGAGAGCGTACTGCCGAAGGACGCAAGCCGCCGCTTCATCCTCTGCATGCAGGCTGTTGACAACGGCGTGTTCGCTATGTGCCAGGACGAAGCACTCGCATACATGGTTGAGACATCCAACAACGTAGCAAGCGTGCAGACTGCTGAGAACGAAATAAACATAGTTGCTTCACAGCGTTCTAACGTCATGAGCAATCTCGAGAACGAAACTAACACCGTGAAGGCAGCCTTCGAACTGGCTGGCGCTGAGGTGAAGATGAGCGACGGCTATCCGGCTTGGAAGATGAACCCGAACAGCAAGCTCACCAAGGTGGCTGTCGAGTCGTACAAGAAACTCTTCGGCAAGGAACCTATCGTAAAGGGTATCCACGCCGGCTTGGAGTGCGGTCTCTTCTCGGAGCGCTACCCGAACCTCGACATGGTTTCGTTCGGTCCTACTCTGCGCGACGTGCATACTCCTGACGAGCGTCTGCACATCCCGACCGTTCAGATGGTTTGGGATCATCTGCTCGACATCATGAAGCATCTCTAATATAGGAGGGTATGGCATCCATGCCATACCCACGCAGCCACACAATAGGAGGGCATGGCATCCCTACCATACCCACGCAGCCTACAAACATAAAAAACCGGTATAGCACTCATGCCATACCGGTTTTTCTTTTACAACTCTACATCCGTAAGGCACATGTCGAGCTGTTCTTTTATAGCCTTCTTGTCGAGTTTCTGACCGATAAACACGAGCTTCTGCATACGGTCGCCGTACTTCTCGTCCCAGTCTCTGCGCAGTCCTTCTTCGCGTTCGAGCATCTGCTGCAGTTCGTCCTTCGGCATTGTGGCGTACCACTGTCCGGCGTTTTTCAGTTCCATCTGCTTGCCAGCCTGCTCAAAGAGATAGCACATGTCGGGCTCTTCCTTGAACCAGCACAATCCCTTGCAGCGAATCACATTCTTCGGGAATAGACGCGCCACGAAGTTGTCGAAGAAGTTCATGTCGAACGGCTTTCTGCGATAATATACGAACGTGCCAATGCCGTACTCCTCCACTTCGCCGCCTTCATGGTCGTGGTGATGGTGATGATGTCCGCAACCGCAATGGCAATCGTGGTCGTGATGATGCTCGTGCTCTTCATCATCGTGATCGTGATGATGGTGCTCGTGCTCCTCATCTTCATGGTCGTGATGATGATGCTCATGATCCTCCTCATCATCATCGTCATCCTCATCGCCGTGATGGTTCTCAAGCTCGTTGATCCATGCTGCCGATGTAGCCACCTCGTTGAAGTTGAAGCGACCGGTGTTGAGCAGACGCTCCAAATCTACGTCGCCGTAGTTGCACGGAATGATTTCTGCCTTAGGCTGAATGGCGCGGATTATCTCGGTGAGCTTGCGCAGATCGTCAGCGCTCACCTCCGCAGCCTTGTTCAGAAGTATAGTGTTGCAGAACTCAATCTGCTGTATTACGAGGTTTTCGAGGTCTTCGTCTTCGAGTCCGTCGCGTGTCAGAGCATCGCCGTTGTTGAACTCGTCTCTCATGCGCAGCGCGTCAACCACGGTCACGATGCTGTCAAGACGCGGAATGCCGTTGGTGATGTACTGCGGACCGAGTGTCGCCATCGAAGTGATTGTCTGTGCGATTGGTGCTGGTTCGCAGATGCCACTCGCTTCGATGACGATATAGTCGAAGCGCTTCATATTCACAATGTCGCGCAACTGGTCGATAAGGTCCATCTTCAGCGTGCAGCAGATGCAGCCGTTCTGCAGAGCCACCAGACTGTCGTCCTGCTTGTTCACCACTCCACCCTGCTGGATGAGGTCGGCGTCGATGTTCACCTCGCCGATATCGTTCACGATAACGGCAAACTTAATTCCTTTCTCGTTGGAAAGAATGCGATTTAATAATGTTGTCTTACCGCTGCCCAGATAACCTGTGAGCAGCAAAACCGGAATCTGTGTCATAGTATATGTTATTATTCCTTCATTAATTCAGAGTATGTACGATCCATCTCGTTGGTCATAACCGTGAAGTTATGCTGCGTCTGACAAACCTTCAAAAAGAGCGAAGCAAGGTCTGCAGCCTCTGCGTCAGCAAAGTCGACAGCCTCATCGAGCAGCAGGATGTTCATCGCGTCGAGCATCAAACGGAAGAGCGTAGCCCCACGTAGGGGGTGCACTTGTCCCAAGTGCACCGATTTATCAAAACGTGCACTCTCCCCCGTCTGACGCAGACCGCGAACGTATGCGAACATCACGACACGCACGGTCAGTTCGATGGCACGGTCGGAGTCTACCGAAGCTTCCGTCTCCTCCTTCGCCTTGCGCACATAACCCTCAAGATGGTCGGCATTTGAGAGATATTTGCCTGCAAGCAGCATCGAGAAGTTGCGTTTGTACTCCTCAACCATAGCGTTGTAGTACGCCTCGTCGCCACACGCAGTGCGCACAAGTGCCATCATGTCGTCGCCACGCTGCTGCGCTTCGCGAGCCAGTGCTGCAATGTCCTCGTACTTGTAGTTCATGGCTGCCAACGGGAAGAACATGGTGTCGAAGAAAGCGGGCGCGATGTGCTCATAATGCTCCAACATCAGCTTCTTAACCGACTGCGGTGTCGTCTTCTCATTCCGGTCTTCCACCTGACTCTCTATCACGCCATGCGAGAAGGCATCGAAGAACGAGCGCACCAAAGCCGCCTGAACCTTATACTTATCTATTTTCTCTGTCATCAAAGTTCGGTTTGAATGTTAATTGACCTGTACGATATAATATTATGTATATAGAATGGTTTTGCTTATTAGCGCATTACTTTTTGTAAGCGTCAAGAATCTCCACCACATACACGTCGTGCAAGCCGCCCTTCTCGCCGTACCACTGCTCTATCGACTTGTCGAGCATCTCCTCCGGACGAATCTGCGTCTTGTACAGCTTGCGACATGTGAGTGTGAGGCGTGCTTCGTCGAATGTTACGCAGCCGTTCTCGGTTGCAACGGGTGTGAGATGGGCCTCCTTCGCCTTATCGAAGTCTCTGCCCGACTTAGCACCGCAGAACGCATACGCCTTGCGTGCCTCCTCCGAGTTGCCGAGGAAAACAAGGTTCATCGTGTCGTTAGCCTCAATGAGCTCGTGGGTGTAACGCTCCGGACGGATGTACACAATAGCCACTGGGCGGTTCCATAACCAGCCAAGACAGCCCCAAGAGGCTGTCATCATATTGAACTTCTCTTCGTTGCCTGCAGCAACGAGCATCCACTCCTTACCAATAGTAGTGAACACATTATCGTTGAGTGTCGTAACGTCTATCTTTTCCATAATTATTTCTTTTTTAAACGCAGCAGAAGTGACAAGCTCCACCGCATCATGTTTTACCATCACATTGCATCCGAGGCGCAACCGTGTAACACCTCAAATATGCAAATACAAAAAAACGAGACAAAACTTAAAGTCTTGTCTCGTCATCATTTTGAGCCTCTTGTCGGATTCGAACCAACGACCCCGAGATTACAAATCACGTGCTCTGGCCAACTGAGCTAAAGAGGCGGGTGGGCAAGCTACTTACATCGCGCCGCTACAACCAACTACCTTTGCTACGTTCCCGTCCTGGAGGATTCGAAGGGAGCTGGCCGTGCAAGACTTACCCGTATTGCGGGTGCAAAGGTAACAATAAAGTTTAAATTACAATGTATTATGGAGTCCGGTATTGGTATTTTAACTTATTTTACAATATTATTAGCCCGCGCAATCATTTATATCCACCATCTCACCTATTTATATATATAAACAAAACCTGCCTGTCTCAAACCTTTCCAATTATTCCGGGTGCACCGATCATTCACGATTTTACGCAAGAGCTGAAAACGAGCTGCATGCGTTCCGCAGAATTTAAAGAAAGTGAATTTATATATCCCACACATGTTTAATCCGAAAATTTTGTGTAAGTTTGCACATGTTTTATAAAACCATCTGTTCATTTGATGATTAAATTAGATAACTTAATCCAACTTAAAGCGTTCGCACGTCAGGACGGTGCATTGTTGTCACTATTATGGACAGCAAGTTTTGCAGCTGTAATATATGCCCCGCAGACTCCGTTAGGCAACATTCTGGCACTTGCCACCCCATTCTTTATAGGATGGCGACTTGCAAGCTTTCGCAACTACGCGCTAAATGGAGTCATTTCATTCAGAAGGGGTTTTGCGTATTCTGTATTTACTACATTTTATGCTTCTGCAATTTTTGCGATAATGCAATATCTGTATTTCATGTTTCTTGACAATAACATGTTCATGACCATGATTACAAAAACGATGAATGACATCATGCCCATATATGCGGAAAACGGATTCCCTGTTGAGGAATTAAATAACGAACTGAAGATGATGGCAGAGCTGACTCCCATACAATGGGCATTTATGTTTATGATGCAAAATATTTTCATCGGTTTTATTTTAGCGTTTCCCATAGCCGCTGTATGTTCCAGACGTGCTGGAAGAAAAATAAAAATCAATAACTGAAAGATTCAACAAAAATTATAATTATATAATATGGACATCTCTGTAATAATCCCTCTATATAACGAAGAAGAATCGCTGCCAGAACTTTACAGCTGGATTGCGCGTGTCATGAAAGACAACGGCTATAGTTATGAAGTGATTTTTGTTAACGACGGCTCTACAGACAACTCATGGAAAGTGATAGAGGAACTCAGCAGGAAAGCCGATGAGGTGAAGGGCATAAAGTTCCGCAGAAATTACGGAAAGAGCCCGGCTCTTTATTGCGGTTTCAAAGAAGCCAAGGGAAATGTTGTGATAACAATGGACGCAGACCTTCAGGACTCTCCTGACGAGATACCGGAACTATACAGAATGATAACGGAAGACGGCTATGATCTGGTGTCAGGATATAAGCAGAAACGCTACGACCCACTTTCAAAGACAATACCGACAAAACTATTCAACGCTACTGCAAGGAAGATAAGCGGAATACACAATCTGCATGATTTCAATTGCGGACTGAAAGCATATCGCAGTGAAGTGGTGAAAAACATAGAGGTATACGGTGAGATGCATAGATATATACCGTACATTGCAAAAAATGCAGGATTCGATAAGATAGGCGAAAAAGTTGTGCATCACCAAGCACGCAAATACGGAAAATCAAAATTCGGCCTAAACAGATTTTTCAACGGCTACTTAGACCTTATCACATTATGGTTCCTCAACAATTTCGGAAAGAAGCCGATGCACGTATTCGGATTTTTAGGCACCATAGTTTTTCTAATAGGTCTGATTTCCGCAATGATTATCGGAGCCGAAAAGCTCTGGTGTCTGTCCAATGGTGTACCACAGCGTCTTGTTACAGAATCGCCATATTTCTACATAGCCCTTACAATGATGATGATTGGTACACAGTTGTTTCTGACAGGTTTTATAGGCGATCTTGTAAGCCGTACTTCGCAGACACGCAATGATTATCAAATAGAAAAAATGCTGAGATGCGGAAACTCATAATATTCTTTGCAATTGCATCAGCTTTGTGCGCATGTTCTTCTATTGACTGCCCGCTCAATAATAAGGTGTACGCTCAATATAAGTTTGCAGGAGATGGTATGAGTGACGGCACAATTATTACTGTCACAACATCATTGTCGCAGGCTGAAGGTGACGACTCTGTTCTAATAAACAAAATGGAGTATGCCGACAGTATATCACTGCCGATGAGTTATGCAAGAGCAGAGGATGTGTTCTATTTTAAATTTGAGAAAAGCAACGGCAGTACAATTACAGATACAGTAAAGGTTGCAAAAAAGAATATGCCACATTTCGAATCGGTGGACTGCAATCCTGCATTCTTTCATACAATTACAGGTGTAGAACATACAAGACATGCCATTGAATCAATTATAATAAATAATAATACAGTAACTTATAATGTTGCAGAAGCACATTTTATCATATATCTTAAAGATAGCGACAGTTCTGACATTTCTGATGTCCGGTAACACATACACTATTGCCCAACAAAATAACAGACATCAAACAGAAATGCCTGCCGACACCATACCATTTTTCCGTGGTATTGCCGTTTCTGCTGATCTTGCAGGAATAGGCCAACTGGCATTCAGCGACTACGGACAGTATGAAGCGGCATTGCGCATTAACCTGAAGGACAGATATTTTCCTGTAATAGAACTGGGATATGGCAAGGCAGACACTGAAAACATAATATCGAAACTGTCATACAAGACAAGTGCTCCATACGGAAGAGTGGGTGTAGACTTTAATCTTATGAAGAACAAACACGACATTTACAGAATTTACGGAGGAGTCAGATATGCCTACACATCCTTTAAGTTCGATGTTGAAGGAAATGATATAAGCGACCCAGTGTGGGGAGACAATGTTGAATATTCCGCAAAAGGAATCAAAGCAAGCTATCATTGGTTAGAAGCGGTATTCGGACTTGACGCAAAAATATGGGGTCCCATAAGACTCGGATGGAGTTTCAGATATAAAAGACGTCTGATTCATGACGACGGCAACATAGGGAACACATGGTACGTGCCCGGCTATGGAAAGCAAGGAGGCACAAGACTTGGAGGAACATTTAACGTGGCTTTTGAACTATAAATCATGAATAAGAACAGATATAACAGAAAAAATATAGGACAAATACTGTTTCTGATATTCCTCATTGTGGGTACGGTGCTGATTGTCAGAAAACAGCGCAACATGCCATATCAGCATGATAGCGGAATGATTTTCGGAACCGTGTACAACGTTACATACCAATGTGACAAGAACCTTGGTGAAGGGATACTTGCTGCAATGAAAGAAGTTGACAACTCACTCTCCATGTTCAACAAAAACTCAACAATATCCAGAATAAACCGCAACGAACATGTCGAGCCAGACGCAATGTTTTTAGATGTTTTCAATCTTGCTCAGGACATTGCCCAAAAGACAGACGGTGCGTTCGACATAACTGTGGCTCCATTAGTAAACGCCTGGGGATTCGGATTCAAAAAAGGGAAAATGCCGGTACAAAGTCAAATAGACAGCTTGTTATCCATAACAGGATATCAGAAAGTAAAATATATCAAGACTGACGGCAAGGGAGAGATTATAAAGAAAGATAACAGGATAATGCTTGACTGTAGTGCCATCGCAAAAGGTTATGGATCTGATATGGTTGCAAGGTATTTGGAATCGCAAGGAGTGAAGAACTACATGGTTGAAATAGGCGGAGAAGTTGTCACACGCGGTATTAACAGCCAACAACAACCATGGAGAATAGGCATAAGCAAGCCAGTGGATGACACATTGAATGTAAACAGAGACATTCAGGCTGTATTGAAAGTAACAGACATGGCAATGGCGACAAGCGGTAACTATAGAAATTTCTATTATAAGAATGGGAAAAAATATGCCCATACGATAGATCCCAAGACAGGGAGACCTGTACAGCACAGCCTGCTTTCAGCAACCGTACTTGCCAAAGATTGTGCCACTGCAGATGCGTACGCCACCGCATTTATGGTGATGGGGGTTGAAAAAGCCAAACTGATATTGAAGAAGAACACGGAAATCATGGCGTATTTCATATATTCTGATGATTCGGGGAAAACAAAAGTGTGGTACTCCGATACAATAAGACAAAAACTGGCAAACTGAAAATCCATATGGTGAACGAACCGGATATGTACACCAGACTGCTAAGGCAGCCTCTGTTTCAAGGTATGAGCAAAACAGATATCCACAATATCATAGCCCATACTAAGTTCGGCTTCAACAAATTCAAGGATGGAGAAACGATTGTAAAGGATGGCAGCGTATGCAACAAGCTCATATTCCTTACAAACGGAAAGATTAAAGCAACCAGATATTCTGACGACCACGGATATGCATTCTCTGAAGAATTAGCAGCGCCGGAAATACTGCAGCCGGAACATATATTCGGACTTAACCAACGCTATACCTATACATTCACTGCGTCAGGTTCATGTAACCTTATAACGCTTGACAAGAACGAAACACTCAGATTATCCGACGAATTTATAATATTCCGACTTAACCTTCTTAACATAATAACAACACAAACACAAAAAATAACACACAAATGGTGGCTTGCTAAACCTACAGACCTAAGAAGGCGAATCGTCCGTTTCTTTGAGTCTCACTGCCGGAAACCAGCCGGAGCAAAAACAATACACATAAAAATGGAACGGTTGGCTGAAGAGTTGAACGATAACAGGCTCAATATTTCACGCGAACTAAACAAAATGCAGAGCGAAGGACTCTTACAGCTTAGAAGAGCCATCATACACATACCGTCACTTGAAAAACTGATGATGTAACCTCATCCCATGTGTAATATAAGTTAAAAATAAGTTCAATGCAAAACGTATATGATATTTTTACTATTTTTGCAGTAGGTATAAACTATATTAGTTATATCTTAAATTTGCAATAAAAGAATATCAATACGTATGTTTGAAAATAAAAAAGAGAAAAGCAATCGGACGAATCCCTTCTTCGAGAATTATAACACCCCACATGAGACAGTTCCTTTCAGCCTGATAGAAATATCAGACTATGAGGAAGCCTTTATGGAAGGCATCAGAAGAGATGATGAAGAAATTGAAAAAATAATAAATGACGAATCAGAACCTACCTTCGAAAACACAATTATAAGGACAGATAATGAAAAGGGTGAGCATTATTATGATTTGCTGAACCGTGTGTCCAATGTGTTTTCCTGCATGCTCAGTGCCGAAACCAATGACGAGTTTGATGCTCTGGCACAGAAAATGAGTCCTATTCTGACAAAACACGCCAATGACGTAAAACTGAATAAGAAACTTTTTGAACGCATCAAATATGTTTACGAGCATCACCGTGAACTGTCACCGGAAGAACAGATGTTATTGAACAACTGTTATGACGGTTTTGTCAGCAGTGGAGCTTTATTAGACGAAAATGGAAAAGAAAAGCTCAGAAAGCTTACAGAAGAAGCAAGTATGCTGTCCCTACAGTTTTCACAAAACCTACTGAAAGAGAACAAAGCTTATACTCTTGACATAACTGATGAGAAACAGCTAGACGGACTTCCAGAAACTGCCATAAACGCGGCAGCTCAGACTGCAAAGGAACAAGGAAAGACTGGATGGGTGTTTACACTTGACGCACCCAGCTATTCCCCATTCATGACATACTCTACCCAAAGAGAACTGAGGAAGAAAATGTATATGGAGAAAAACACTCTTGGTATACATGAAAATAATGAAAACAATCTGGAAATATGCAAGCGTCTCATTAACCTCAGACGTGAAATAGCACAACTACTTGGCTATGATACGTTTGCAGATTATGTCATGAGACACAGAATGGCAGAAAGCACAGCCAACGTATACAAGCTTCTGGATGAGCTGATAGAGGCTTATAAGCCAACAGCAATGAAAGAGGTTGAGGAAATAAACATGTTGGCAAAAGAAAAAGAAGGAGATAATTTCAATGTGGAGCCATGGGATTTCAGCTTCTATTCCCACAAGCTCCAGATAGAAAAATACAATTTGGATTCTGAAATGCTGCGTCCGTATTTTGAACTGTCAAAAGTAATAAGCGGAGTGTTCGGTCTGGCAACCAGATTATACGGAATCACATTCAAAGAGAATAAGGACATTCCTGTATATCATCAGGATGTTAAAGCATATGAAGTATTCGATAAAGACGGAACTTATCTCGCCGTGCTTTATGCAGACTTCTTCCCAAGAAAAGGGAAACAAGGAGGTGCTTGGATGACAGAATTCCAGGGACAATGGATAGACAAGAAAGGCGTAAATGTAAGACCGCACGTGAGTTTGGTGATGAATCTCACAAAGCCGACAGAACATAAACCGGCACTACTTACACTTGGAGAAGTCGAAACATTCCTTCACGAATTCGGACACGCACTGCACGGAATGTTTGCAAACACACGATTTGAAAGTCTTAGCGGGACGAATGTATGGTGGGACTTTGTGGAACTGCCTTCACAATTTATGGAAAACTTTGCTGTTGAGAAAGACTTCCTACGTACATTCGCCTTCCATTATGAGACTAAAGAACCAATTCCAGATGAGTTGATTGAACGTATACACAAGAGTCGTAATTTCCTCGCCGCATACGGATGTTTAAGACAAGTAAGCTTCGGATTACTAGACATGGCATATTACACTCAAAAAGATGTTTTTGACAAAGACATAATACAATTCGAAAAGAAAGCATGGGAAAAAGCCATAATATCGAAGCAATTGCCGAACACATGCATGACGACACAGTTTTCGCACATTATGTCAGGAGGATATGCTGCGGGATATTACAGTTATAAATGGGCGGAAGTACTTGATGCCGACGCATTCAGTATGTTTCAAAAGAATGGAATATTCGACAAGGATACCGCTCAAAGATTTAGGGACAGCATACTTTCAAAGGGAGGTACAGAACACCCAATGATTCTTTATACAAAATTCAGAGGACAGAAACCGACAATAGACGCATTACTGACACGCAATGGAATCAACAGACAAACAAAGGAATCTTGACATCAGGTATCTGCGCATGGCAAGAATATGGGCAGAAAACAGCTATTGCCAAAGACGTAAGGTTGGAGCTCTCGTGGTAAAAAATAAAATGATAATCAGCGACGGGTACAACGGAACACCCAGCGGATTTGAAAACCAATGCGAGGACAACAACAATGTAACCAAGCCTTACGTTCTACATGCCGAGGCAAACGCCATCACCAAACTTGCAAGAAGCAACAATAACAGTGACAACGCTACTCTATACGTAACAGCCGCACCATGCATAGAATGCTCAAAACTGATTATTCAAGCCGGGATAAAAAGGGTTGTCTATGGTGAGAAATACAGATTGGAGGATGGCATAAATCTATTAAAAAAAGCAAATATTGAAGTGATTTATTTAAATCCAGAAGAGAATGAATATTAATAAATCAAATCGTTTCATACCATTTATGATGGCTCTGTGCGTCGTAATAGGTATTGTCATAGGAACTTTCTATGCAAATCATTTTTCAGGAAATCGGTTGAATATAATAAACTCAGGGAGCAACCGGCTCACGAACCTACTTCATGTTATCGATGACAAATATGTGGATAAAGTAAACCTCGACTCACTGGCAGAGGCTGCAATACCGAAGATTCTTGCAGAACTTGACCCGCATTCTGTATATATAAGTGCAAAAGATGTACAGGCGGCAAACGATGATCTGAAAGGTTCTTTTTCCGGTGTAGGTATAGAATTCACCATAAGGGAGGATACGATAAGGGTACAGAACGTCATAAGCAATGGTCCTGCTGAAAGAGCCGGAATAATTGCTGGAGACAAGATTGTGAGTGTTGACGGCAAACCTTTCGTCGGAAAGATTGTTACCAATCAGGAGGCACAGTACAGATTGAAAGGTCCTAAGGGAACAAAAGTGAAAATTGGTGTCATCAGATATAAGCAGAAGAACGTAAAATACTTTACTGTAACACGTGGAGAAATACCTCAGAAGAGCATCAGCGCGACATATATGCTTGACGACAAAACCGGATATATAAGAATAAAGAATTTCGGCGAGACGACATATCCGGAATTGCTTATTTCTCTGGCACAATTGTCTCAAAACGGATTCCAGAGTCTTATCATAGATTTGAGGGATAACACCGGCGGTTATATGAATCCGGCAGTGCAGATGGCTAACGAGTTCTTACCAAAGAACAAACTTATTGTCTATACTCAGGGAAGAAAATCGCCAAGACAGGAATACAGGTCTGACGGGCGAGGCAACTATCAGAACCTCCCTCTAGTTGTCTTGATAAACGAGGGCTCAGCATCAGCGTCTGAAATTTTTGCAGGTGCAATGCAGGACAATGACCGTGCAACAATTATAGGACGGCGTTCCTTTGGAAAAGGCCTTGTACAGCTGCCTATGGAATTCCCTGATGGAAGTATGATAAGACTTACTGTAGCAAGATATTACACTCCGTCCGGGCGATGCATCCAGAAACCGTATACAGCCGGTGATGACAAAAATTACGAACAGGATATTATTGCCCGTTACCAGCATGGAGAATTCTTCTCACAGGACAGCATCAAACACACCGGTCCGGCATACTACACAGGTTTAGGCCGCACCGTATATGGAGGTGGAGGCATAACGCCGGACATATTCATTGCAGAGGATACACTTGGTGTTACTTCATATTATAAAGAAGCAAGCATAAGCGGACTCATCCTGCAGTTTGCGTTTAACTACACAGACAATAACAGGCAAAAACTGAATAACTACAAGGATATGTCCGAATTATCAGACTATCTGGTGAGTCAGAATATCGTAGAGAAATTTGTTGTATACGCGGAAAAACATGGTTTGAAGCGACGCAATATTATGATAAGAAAGTCGCACAAACTGTTAGAGCGTTACATTAACAGTCGCATCATTTACAACATGCTTGATGAGGCGGCATGGACCGAATATATCAATCTTGACGATCCGGCAATTGAGAGTGCTATAAATGTTTTCAAAAACAACGCCGCATTCCCGCAGAAGCCACAAAAGGAAAATAAAAAGAAAAACACGACGGCATATGTGAGCCGTGACCTCAGAGAGCACGGTCATATAAAGATATATCATGCTTAGAAAAGAAGAAATCAGACAACAGATAAAAAGACGCAAGCGACAATTCACAGAAGAACAATTAAGGGAATTGTCGCTTGCTATTATTGACAGGCTGTTGGGTCACCCTCGGATAAAAAAAGCAAAAAGAATATTAATGTATTATTCTTTGCCTGATGAGGTTTACACACATGAGGCGATTATACAGCTTGTAAACGAAGGTAAAGAAGTATTCCTTCCGGTAGTTCTTGATAATTTTGAAATGGAACTGCATAAATTCAGCCGGAAAGATAACATGAGTGAAGGAGCATTCAACATAATGGAACCCATAGGGCATAAATATACGAATTTCGACAGTATAGACGTTGCAGTCATTCCGGCAATCGCATATGATGAAAAAAACAACAGACTCGGGCGTGGCAAGGGATACTATGACAGGTTTTTAGCAAAGATTCCACTTGCATACAAAATAGGCATATGCTTCGACTTCCAAAAAATCACAGACATGCCTGTTGACAATAATGATGTTCCCGTAGATGAAGTAATATAGAACAATGACATGATAAAGTCAATACACCCTCACATCAACAATCACCTGGCTTCCGACTGACTTATTAAGTCTTTTCACAAGCTGTTCTCTCATCATAGATAAATCATGCCGCAAAGCAGGATTCAATATCTTTACAAAAAGAGTCTGATTTCTTATATATTTCTCCGCAGTATACCTCTCGACAGTACGCCCCGCCACAATACTCCATGAGTCAACAAGGCGTTTTTGTAACAATGGTGTCTCAAGTCCCTCTTTCCTCAAATAAATGTTCACGAGATCTGAAATTGACATAACTTCCTGCTTAAACATCTGTATCCTCCTCTATTTCACCGTCCTTAACCACAAATAGTTTATAATTGAAAGACCCGCTGTCAAGTATTCTGTCAAGATGCTCACGATTTGTGTCTGTGATGAATATCTGACCATAATTGTTCCCGGAAACCAAACTTATAATCCGCTCTACCCTATCCGCATCCAATTTATCAAAAATGTCATCAAGCAATAGCAGCGGTTTCGTATTTGAAACAGTCCTGCACAGAAAATCAAACTGTGACAATTTAAGTGCCAACACAAAAGTCTTATTCTGTCCCTGGCTTCCCTCACGCTTCATCTGATAATCTCCCAACATCATATTCAAATCGTCACGGTGCACACCGTGCAAAGAATATCCTAAAATGCAATCTTTGCTGCGCCCCTTACGTATCATGTCAAGCAAATCACCCTTTTGCGCATGTGAGACATAGCTCAAAGAAACGCTCTCTTTATTCCCTGATATAGTATTATAAACAGATTTGAAAACAGGAATGAACTCTTTTATAAAATGTTCCCTTTTATCATAGATAATCTTTCCATGATGTGCCATCTCGTTTTCCCAGATATCAAGAAGCGTTTCGTCCGGTTTTTCCGTTTTAAGCAAAGAATTACGCTGCATGAGAGCTTTGTTATATGCCGTCAAAGCCTCAATATAATTCCGGTCATATTGAGAAATCACCACATCCATGAACCGTCTTCGCTCCTCACTGCCTCCACCTATGAGCGAAACGTCGTTCGGAGATATAAATATAAGAGGTATTAATCCTATATGCTGTGAGAGTTTTTTATATTCCTTTTTGTCTCGTTTAAAGTGCTTCTTTGTTCCACGCTTCATGCCACAATATACATCTATGGCATTTCCGGAATCATCAGAATAAAATCCTTCTAAAACAAAAAAATCCTCTCCGTGTTTTATTATCTGGGAGTCAACCGGATTAAAAGAACTTCTACAAAACGAAAGATAATACACCGCATCCAACAAGTTTGTCTTACCCTCACCGTTATTTCCAATGAAACAATTAATCTTGGGTGACATAAACAACGTCGCTTCTCTAATGTTCTTAAAATTAATAATTGAAACTTTATTTAATATCATCCGAAATGTAAAATCTTCTTTTATGCAAAGATAAGTCTTTTATCAATAAAAAAGAAAAAAGTAGAAAATAAATTTCAATATATGAGATTAATTACGTAATTTTGTGTCGCATTTTTTATGCATATACTACATCTAATTCTGCAAAAACAGAAAATAATAAAAACAATAAAATAGAATGACAAACAAAAAAGAATCCGGAGCTCTTGACATGAAAGAGACTCTCAGCAATTCAGAAGCTTTCTATAATAAAAACAAGAAAGCTATTCTTATCGTATTGTCCGCAATCATAATCTTAATTGCGGGTCTCTTGATTTACAAAGCTTATTACGCAGGACCAAGAGAAGAAAAGGCAAGTACGGCATTAGCAAAAGGTCAGGAATACTTCAACATGGAGCAATTCGACAAAGCACTCAATGGAGACAGCACGGGATATACCGGCTTTATCAGAATCATCAGTGATTACAGTGGAACTGACGCCGCAAACCTTGCAAATCTTTATGCCGGACTTTCTTGTGCGAATCTTAACAAATGGAATGATGCAGTGAAGTATCTGGAAGCATATTCACCTTCCGATGATGCAATGGTCAGTCCTGCCGCAGTAGCAGCATTAGGAAACGCCTATGCTCAGATAGGAGAAGTTGATAAAGCTGTGAAAAACCTAAAAGACGCAGCAAAAATGGCTGATAGCCGGTCTGAGGCAAAAGCAAACATGAGCATTTCACCGACATTCCTTATCCAAGCCGGAGAACTGCTTGAAAGCCAAGGTAAAAAGTCGGATGCGCTGAAAATATATCAGGACATCAAAGCAAAATATGTAAACTCTCCGGTAGTTCAAAATTCTGAGATTGACAAATATATAGAACGGGTTTCTGAATAAATGGCGACAGCACTACATAATCTTTCTAAATACAATAAGGAATCGATACCGGATGCCAGCAACATGTGTTTCGGCATAGTGGTAGCAGAATGGAATAGTGATATAACAAATGCGTTGCTCAACGGTGCGGTAACTACACTGGAGAAACATGGTGCACTACCCGAAAATATACATGTAAAAAAAGTACCCGGGAGCTTTGAGTTAATATATGGAGCACACCAGATGGTACTTCACGGATACGATGCGGTAATAATTTTAGGATGTGTCATCAGAGGTGAGACTCCGCATTTTGATTATATTTGCCAAGGCGTTACATACGGAATCGCACACCTTAATACTACAAGCGAAATTCCAATTATATATGGCTTATTGACAACCAATGATTTGCAGCAGGCAATAGACAGAAGCGGAGGAAAGCTTGGAAATAAAGGTGACGAATGTGCTATAGACGCTATAAAAATGGCTAAATTCTAATCATTATTAAGAATAATAATACGTAGGAGGAAATATAACAGTTATTTTCCTCCTACTTTTTTTATATCTTTTCATCAACTCGAGTGCACAAATATGGGCAATGATAGATAAAGGCCATGCTGTGCACACTTGATTGCAAAATGATACATGCCGACATTAATCACACACAAGAAGGACAGCTTTCAGTTACGGTGAAAATACGTATGACTACTACAAGACTCGACAATCTACAATTGGTAGGCATAGTCACATAAATACATGAAAAGAAAGCAGAATAAAACAAGAGCATATATACAATGTTCTGCCTCGTTTGCTCCAATATAATAAATTGCTCATAACAGCTATGGCTGAAGTAAAAAATATTGACAAAAAATTTCATTGAAATAGACAGAGCCGACAAGATAAAAGCAGGTATTCATTACGTACTACTGCACGGTTTTTCTACAATACTGGCATAAATTAGGGATACATCTTTGCTCAACAGACTGTATTCATATTCTGAAAGTTTCCTCGAAAGCAGAATACCATATCGTATTACTCGTCCCAAAGTCGCAAAATCTGTCTTTTTAAAGAGTTATTCTGTCCTACACACTATGCACATGCAGGAATATACCTTCCCCATAAAGGCTTTTTCATACCATCATAGAGCCTTTTCTGTACTCCCAAACAGCCTTTTCCGTCATATAAACAAGCCTTTTCCGTCGAATAAAATTTCATTTTCTATTATAGAGAACATATAATAGAATGATATCCGATTACTTATGCTTATATGTCTAAAAAACGCATATTCGTGTCTGGACATATGTCTGCTTGTTTAAATACGATTCTCAGCGACTTGACGTTACACGAATGTACAGTCTTATTCCACTCTATCGCACATATGCTTAGTTTGTTTCCGAGAGATTGGAGACCTCTGTTTTGTCTGTAAAATTTGAAATAATACTCATGTATTCTGTATTTAATACATAACGTTTCCAGGCAATAAGTCATATACGTCACATCTGTCCATGTTGTTAAAAAAGCATAACTTCATTTTTTATAATGAAGTTATAGCTCCGGCACATGCAATCTTTCATGTCTGCGTGTCAGTTTTCTCATCTCTTGTCTGCACTGTTGTCGCCATTCGGTTTCCCATTTTGCCCTGTATAATACGATACATTCTCGACAAAACCAAAAACATAAAAAACAAGTAAGCTATACGAAATACGAATGTGGCAAAATGACTGATTCGGAATAAAACAAGTGAAAACTGAATATAAAAACTGGGTGTCCGTAAAATATAAAAGCATCGGATGCAAATATCCGATGCTTTTATAATTAATATTAATTGCAATCTATATCAGTCAAGCCACTTTACATAGCAGAACGCCTGTCTGTGAGCCAGCATCTCATTCTTGGGGAACATCCTTACACATCCCTTGAACGAACCTGCGACATCAGGTTCGAATTCAAGTTCAAACGTATAAAGATTGCCTTCATGACCAACCATCTTGAACTCACGAACATTGAAAATCCGCTCCTCTCCGTTGAGGTCTGTCTTTACAGAAACAAATTCAAGACCGACAGCATCATTAAGTCCCTGTTCGTCAATCACATATTGCATACTGTATTTTTTACCGGTTTCTACACCACTTACAACAAAGTCGGTTTTAGATACCACATGTATTGAGTCCCAACGCTCTGCAACAGTTTCCTTCCACTGTGCCAGCTCCTTTGCAAGCTGATTGTCATTGGCAGACAATTTCTTGAACAGGGAAGCCTGCTTTGTGTAGAAACGGCTGTAATAATCATCCAACTGACGCTTCATAGTGTAATGAGGCGCAATTGTTGCAATTGAGTTCTTTATCGTCTTTATCCAGCCTTCGCTATATCCCTTCTTGTTGCGGTTATAATAGAGCGGTGCGATGTCATTTTCAAGCAGACTGTAAATCATGGCTGCATCAAGACGGTCCTGATAGCCTTGGTTCTGATAAGTGCGCTCCTGCGGCAGTGCCCATCCGGCACCTTTCCGATAGCCTTCAACCCACCATCCGTCAAGGACTGACAGATTGACAACACCGTTCATCTCGGCTTTCTCGCCTGACGTACCTGAAGCCTCAAGCGGTCGTGTCGGAGTGTTCATCCAAATATCTACACCTGAAACAAGACGAAGAGCAAGCTGCATGTCATAATCCTCAAGGAAGATGATCTTGCCGAGGAATTCCGGACGCTGGCTTATCTCGAACACTCTCTTGATGAGTCCCTGTCCGGCTCCGTCAGCCGGATGTGCTTTTCCGGAGAATATAAACTGTACAGGACGCTCCGGATTGTTCACGATTTTGGCAAGACGGTCAATATCTGTGAACAGAAGATGGGCACGCTTGTATGTGGCGAATCGGCGGCAGAAGCCTATCATCAATGCATTTGGGTTTATGCGGTCGAGCAATGACACGACACGTGCGGGGTCGCCCTGGTTCTTAAGCCATGTCTCTGTAAATTTCTTGCGTATGTAATCAACAAGATTTTTCTTGAGAATCATTCGGGTCTTCCATATCTCCTCATCCGGCACATCATATATGCCATGCCAGATACTTTCATTGCTTTGGTCATTGAGGAAGTTCTTGTCGAAATATTTTGCATAAAGCTTCTGCCATTCAGGCGCGGTCCATGTAGGGAAATGTACACCGTTAGTAACATATCCGACATGATTTTCTTCAGGATAATATCCTCTCCATATCGGTGAGAACATCTTCTGGCTCACCCATCCGTGCAGTTTACTGACACCGTTAACCTCCTGACATGTATTGCATGCAAATACAGACATACAGAACCGTTCTGAATGATCGTCCGGGTTCTGTCTGCCCATACCTATGAACTCATCCCATGTTATGCCGAGCATTGATGGGTAGCCTCCCATATATTTCCCGAAAAGGGACTCGTCAAAATAGTCGTGTCCTGCCGGCACCGGAGTGTGTACGGTATATAAGGAGGAAGCACGTACCAGCTCCATTGCCTGATTGAAATTCAATCCGCTCTTGACATAGTCGCACAGACGCTGCAGGTTGCAGAGCGCGGCATGTCCCTCGTTACAATGATAAATGTCCTTCTTTATACCGAGTTTCTTGAGCGTCAGCATTCCACCTATACCAAGCAGTATCTCCTGCTTCAGACGGTTCTCGTTGTCACCGCCATACAGTGAGTGGGTTATAGGCTTGTCAAATTCTGAGCTCAGCTCATTATCAGTATCAAGAAGATACAGTTTTATGCGTCCCACATTAACTCTCCACACATAAGCATGTACCTGATAGTTCATATACGGCACATCCACCACAATAGGATTGCCGTCAGCATCGTTCTCACGCTCAATAGGCAGCGACTCAAAGTTCTGAGCCTCATATTTTGCTATCTGCTGTCCGTCCATATTAAGCGACTGTATGAAATAGCCGTAACGGTAAAGGAATCCGACAGCACACATATCCACATTGCTGTCCGAAGCCTCTTTCAGATAGTCACCAGCAAGCATGCCAAGACCGCCGGAATAAATCTTAAGTACATGGCTTAAGCCATATTCCATGCAGAAATATGCTACAGAAGGACGCGAATGGTCTGGCTCTACATCCATATATTCACGGAACTTCTTGTATACGCTCTTCACCCGACTCATTATTGCATGATCCTTTACAATGGCTTCCTTGCGGTCGTAGCTTAGACGTTCGAGAAGAAGAACAGGATTGTGCTTTACCTCTTCGAAAAGCTTTTCGTCCAGACTTTTCCATAGTTCCTGTGCCTCATAATTCCATTCCCACCACATATTATGGGCCAATTCGTCCAGGCATTTTAGCTGCTCCGGCAATCTTGATCTTACAATCAACTCCTTCCACTGAGGAGTGTTGGCATAATCTGATTTTATTTTCATAATTATATTTTAGTTATTTTCTGATATTCTTTTCTGAGCTGCACGGAGAGAATAATCATAAGCAGCATAATAGTGTTTGATAAAATTGCTCCATAAAGCCATCTTCGACAACGACGCTGCGTTATCTCTGGATGATTTCACTTCCGCATCAGTAAATCCGGCATACTCCTCCACCGTTTCCTTTATGGTTTCAGCCACATCGAAATAGTTGTAGTCGTTACGATGAATCACCTTGACTCCGTCTTCTATCTCTCCGTATTTGCCCTTTACCGAATTCACCCATAAACCGAACCCTGCGAGGTCTGTAGTTATACAAGGAACCTTAAAGGCTACAGCTTCCAACGGAGTGTATCCCCACGGCTCGTAATAAGACGGGTAAATGCAAAGATCGTTTCCTAATACCAGGTCGTAATATGTCATGTTGAATATGCCGTCATCACCTGTCAGATAGCACGGCACAAAAATAATCTGTACTTTTGAACTGGCATTGTTCTGTACATTCATGCCTTTCAACATGCCTATAACCCTGTCTTCATTCATATTGTTGAGCCAGTGAGTGAGCAGCGGCGTGTCAAGCGGTGTGTCAAAAGTCTGACCTGAACCAATGCGCGCAGACAAATCCTCACGAGGAGAACTTACCCACCCCGGTACTTCAATAAAGGCTATCGCCCTACGTTTGAATTTATCATCGTTCCTCAAACGGTTAACAGCCTCAATGAACACGTCGATTCCTTTGTTTCTGAATTCATATCGGCCACTCGTCGATATTATCAGTGTATCATCATCCGTGCTGCACCCGGTAAGCGCATTGGCAACCTGAAGCAGCTTTCGGCGTGCCATGCGGCGTTTACGCATGAATGTCGAACTTTTAGGTATGAAACTGTTGTCAAAACCATTTGGCAGAATAAAATCCGCAGGTCTGTCCAACAATTCGGCACACTCTCTGCCTGTTATATCGCTTACTGTCGTAAAGCAGTCCACGTGACAGGCTGTCTGCTTTTCTATGGAATGTTTGCTTTGCATGTTAAGTTCCGCAGCCATCTGGTCACCGTTGTATGCAAACAGATAGTCATACAAAGGCTTGTTGTTGCCAGCTATACTTCGTCCTATACTTGTCGCATGCGTTGTGAACAGAGTTGCAATCTCCGGCAATTTGTGGTTGATGTATAACAATCCGAGTCCGGTCATCCATTCATTGCCATGATATATCACGCGTGTTTCCGGAGTAAGATAAAACGAATGGAAACTCTCTACCACCTTAGCTGCCGCAAATGAGAACATAGATGCCTCATCATAATCGCCATAAGCATGAAGACTGTCCACACCGTAAAGTTCCCAGATGCGAGTATATATATCATTCTTTTCTGCATAGAATGGAGTGAAATCAACCAATACGGCAACAGGATTGCCGGGTATTTTCCAACGGCCAACCCTTACATTCAGCCCTTCCTCATGCGCATGCATTCTCCATTCAGCATAGAGACGCTCGTCACTTTCAAAATAAGGACATTGCTTGCTGCCCCAACAGTCAGGACCTATAAAAATCAAATTATCTTTTAGTTTTTCCTGTAAAGTTTTCGCTCGTGTAGATAAAACCGTGTATATACCACCGACTTTATTACAAACTTCCCAACTCGACTCAAACAAATAGTCCGGGAACAATAAACTCTCTTTAGCCATATGAAAAATTATATGTCTGCAAATGTACACATTTTGGTATAAATTACCAACTTTTATGAATATAAAAATAAATAAAACGGGAGTATTCTTGATTTAATTTGGTATTTTTGTAAAATAAAAAAGACTGAAAATGAAAAGAATATCCATATTGGCAATAATGTCCGCATTCGCTATGAATGTATTTTCTCAAAATGACTCCATATTCAAGTGCAACCTGTATAACGAGGAATACAAAGTGTATATGAAGATAAATCTGTACGACAACAACATAACAGCACCACGACAGGAAATATTCGGAGAACTGCCGGGATTCTTCGGACAGGATAGCGACAGCAGGGTCTGGCTGATAACAGACGCAAAGATTGTAAACAGCAACACTGCTAAACTTTCGATTGTAAACGACTACGGGAGCGAAGATCTTACGGCTACACTTACTTTAGACAAGGAGGGTAATTACATCCTTAAACAAGTAGACGGAAGCCGGATAAAAATTGTTGAAAAACGGAAATGGGTAAAGATTCCGACAGAAGTAAAATTCAAAAAGAAATAGTATTGCAATATATATATGACCGATTGAGGCTTAACAATCTACCGCAAAGACTTACATCCGTCAGAACTGTGTATTTTCTGATAATGTTAAAAGCCAACTAATTCATATTATCAATATGTTTGAATTAGTTGGCTGATTTTGTGTTATTTACTGAATAATCTTATTTATATTTATCTATTAACTCCTGCGCCCTGCTGTCTCCAAGTCCACGTGCCTTCTCAAGCATTTGCAATCCGTTGGATTTATCTTTCTTATGAATCAATGCCAGTCCCTTTATAAGATATGCGTCCGGAAATTCAGGGGCTATCCTAATACATAGGTCTGCTGATTTTATAGCATCATCGAGCTGATTTAACCTCAACTGAAGCGAACTCATTTCAGCCAGATATACCGGTTCATTTGGATTAAGATAAGCCGCATGAGCTATATCATTGAGAGCCTGTTTGTACTGTTTAATATTTAATTCACACTTGAACCTTGTATAATAGAAAGGTGCATCGGCATTCCCTAACATTAAAGTATCGTAGACATTATAGTCTGCAAGAGCCTTTCTATATTCTCCCATTTTGTCATAAATCTGCCCTCGTGCAAGAATATAAGGAGATGATATGCTTGTCAATGGTTTAGGGCAAGCCGAAACTGCACTGTCAAGAAGGACTACGACTTCAGTATCAGGAGCATTAAGCTGTATTTTACATTGTGCAGCCTCCAAGAACAACTCTTCGCGTTTCAATTCTTCTTTTGTAAGACCGATAAACATATCATATGCTTTCTGATAATCTCCTTTTGTGTAGATTATCTGTGCCTCACGATGCCTATAGACAGGCTGCGGAGACATCTCATAAGCTTTTCTTATTTCCCCCAAAGCCTTATCCAGAGACCATTCCTTATATGTGGTATCTGGACTATATATAAGTTTCTGATAAATTACAGAAGAGTATTCTGCGTGCGCGGCGGCTTTGTCGGCAGTCTTTTCAATGGCGGTTTTCATCGTCTTGTCGGCTTCTTCGAAGTGTCCTGCACTTACAAGATTCATGGCACGGGTTGAATATCCGTTGACCTCTGTCGGGAAAGAGCCTATAAAATCATCCACATATTTTACATATTTAGAAGAATCACATTGCTCTTTTGCCATCACAAGCATTATCAAAGCTTCCTGCTTATCTGCGGGCATGTTTAGTTTTATCCCTGTCTGGCGGTACATTGAGTTGCTTATGAAAAGACCTTTAGTCTCAATGCTGTCAGTGAAATTCGCATCAACCACATTGAGAACAGCCGAAGAACCTGACCGCTGGAACAAACCTGTAAGCTTTCCATCTTTATCTATCACCGGACATCCGGAAAATTCCGGTGCATCCTCCATCGAAATTATATAATATGTGTATTTATCCATGAATGCCTCCGTTCTGTCTATTTCACACTTGCTGGCACCCAGTTTATTGTTCTTATTAAATAAGACCCACATGTTTTCACCCTGTGTGGATGGTTTTCTTGCAATTTCAATGGAAGAGGTTTTGCCCTTTACCTTAAACTTGCATACATTATACAACTCATTGGCACCTATAATAGATTCAACCTCCATTATGTCGCCATTACTGGTCTTAACTATTGCGCTGTCTGTGTCAATGAACGGAGTCCATAGACTTATCGCCTCACCTTCAGAACCAACAAACACACCATATATGTCTGATGATTTTATATTACCATCTTTGTCAAAAGTTGTAAGTGTAAAAACAGACTTGCCATATTTCTTTACAGACGGCTGCGCATTACTTAATGAAATAGACAATGTCAGTATAGCAATGATAGAATATAATCTTTTCATATTAATATCGTTGATAAATTAATTCAGTTTTAATAAAGTTCTCGCATTCTCTATCGCGGCACCGGATATGTCAGTACCACTCAGCATTTGAGCAATCTCCTTTACCCTTTCCTCATAAGACAAAACACTCATCCGGCTGTTTGTCCCTTCCGGTGTCTCGGTTTTTGTAACTTTATAATGACTTGTTCCTATAGCTGCGATCTGCGGCAAGTGAGTAATGCATATCACCTGATGATCACCGTCTCCCAGCTCTCTCATTATATGAGCCATTTGCTCCGCCACACGACCGCTTACTCCGACATCAATCTCATCGAATATAATCGTCGGAAGTCCTGCGACCTTGCTCATCATGGCTTTTAACGATAGCATGACCCGTGAGATTTCTCCTCCAGATGCGACCTGTGCAATAGGTTGTAACGGAGAGCTTGTGTTAGAGCTGAACAAATAAGTAACTTTATCAAGACCTTTTGCTGTAAGCTCCTTTTGTAAAGTCATCTCTATTTTGAATCTAATGTTAGGTATACCAAGAGGGACAAGTCTTGAAGCCAATTCTTTTTCAAGTAGGTTTGCTGCTTTACGCCGTGACTCAGTCAATAGTCCGGCATGCCTGATACAAGAATTCCTCAAATCCTTTACTTTATCTTGAAGCTCGGCAAGCTCATTATCAAAATTATCTATTTTGTTCAATTGACTCTCTATTTCTTCATGTTTTCTTATTAGTTCTGAAACGCTGTCAACATGATACTTGTTTTCAAGAGTATATATAGTGTCAAGCCTTGCGTTTATATATTGCAATTTATCAGGGTCGTAATCAATACCGTCTGTATGCGACACCACTTCTCTGGAAATATCCTTTAATTCAATAAGACAATTATTCAGACGTTCCGCCAAATTCTCTGCATCAGGATATACCGTCTGTATGTTATACATTGAATCAGACGCATTCTTTAACATACTGATGATATTTTGCTCATTGCCAGACAGAATGCCATCAACGTTAAACAACGCACTTTTTATATCCTCTGCATGTGTAAGCACCTCACTCTGCTGTTCCAGATGCTCCTGCTCTCCATTCTCAAGATTCGCGTCTGAGAGTTCCTTGTTCTGGAACTTTAGAAAATCCTCATTTTCCTTTATCCGTGCAATCGTGTCTTGCAATTCATTCAATTTACAGACTTCGTCCTTATAACATTTATATAAATTCTGATACTCTGTAAGAATTGCCTTGTTCTGAGCGAAAATATCTATTACATTCAGCTGGAAGTCCTCTTTATTCAGCATCAGATTCTGATGCTGACTGTGTATATCCATAAGATGCTCTCCCAAAGACTTAAGAGTTGAAAGAGTGACAGGAGTATCATTTATAAATGCACGGTTCTTGCCATTTGTATTTATTTCCCTTCTTAAGATACATTCACTTCCGTTACTGTCCAGATTACTGTCTTCCAGAAAGCGGTCAATAAAATCACGATCATAATCAGATATTGAGAAAATTGCCTCAACAACACATTTATCCTTACCGCTTTTTATCATCTTTACATCAGCCCTGTTTCCCAAGAGCATGCTCACGGCACCGATGATTATGCTTTTACCGGCTCCAGTTTCGCCTGTTATAACAGAGAAACCAGAACTGAATGTAATATCCAATTCGTCAATTAATGTGAAGTTGCTTATATATAAATGTTTAAGCATTGTTTATTCTTTTATTTTTTCCCAGGCAGAGTTCTGGCTCGCATTTATCGAAAACAGAATATTATATACCGATTCTTTTTCCTTTTGTGTACCCTTACCTTTGTATATGTTAGCCAGTTCATCACGTTTATAGTCTGTCCATATTTGTGGCAGCATGCTCATGGGGTTATCTTCGTGACACTTTTTTAAATCATTCTCTATTGCGATGGTTATGTTTGTTCTCCCCCGCTCCGCATTATTCGCCATTTCGTCCAGTCCTGTTCTGTAATAATCATATTGGAATTGCCTGAATGTCTTCATCGAACCATCAAGATAATCATTGATGATGGCAAAACGGTTACGGTCATTATCAAACGCTTTCCATCCGGGAAAATTGAGGTTCTGACTGTTGTTTGCAAGATTCATACACTGCTGCAGAACCTCCTCGCCTCCCATTGGCGCAAATGTGTCCAGATTGATGCCGATTATAAGATATGCATAATATGCGATAAGCGCAGTCAGCTGATTATCCACATTTTCTTCGTTGAACTGAAGCTGATCAAACTGTGCATAATTAAAATTAAAATCGTTGTCTGTATTGTTATATATCGTACTTGTATATGTCGAATTATATACAGGGCGGTTCGCCTGGATTGTAGCCTTGCAAGTAAACAGATTTGATGAATTATCGTATTTAGTAACGGTTATGTTGAAATTGCACGGAATCCTTTCATTTTTTTGAAATTGCAGATTTGTCCATTGCCTGTCATTTATAAATTGAGTAAGTGTTTGTTTCAGATCCTCAAAAACACTTGCGTCCGTACCTTGAATCTGACTGTAATTCAAAGTGACACGTGCCTGTAACTCCTGAGCGCGTACGGCATCTGTTAATATGAACATTATTGCGAAAAACAACAGTAAAGCTTTCTTTCTCATCTGTCATTACTTTTGTGAGAGATTACTTCGACCATTTCATCCACGATATCTCCGGCTGCCTCTATTTTACTTTTTATTGGGAATTGCTTTTTCCTATCGCTTCCGATAATTGTAATTTGATTGTTGTCAGACTGGAAACATGTTCCTTTGTTCCTCATACTGTTCAATACAATGAAATCGGCATTTTTACTTTTAAGTTTATGCATGGCATTCTGCTCCTCATTATCCGTTTCAAGAGCAAAGGCTATAAGACACTGACGCTCTGTTTTGAACTTACCCAATGATGCCGCGATATCTGTCGTGGTCTTCAGGTGTAATGTCATATTGCCCTTATCATGCTTTATTTTCCTGTCACACTGCTGTTCAGGTTTGAAGTCAGCCACTGCAGCAGCCAATATAGCAGCGTCTGTATTAGGGAAAACCTTTAAAGCCGCCTCATACATCTCCTCACAACTTTCCACATCTATACGTCTGATGCCTTCAGAACAGCTGAGATTGACCGGACCAGCTATCAATGTTACATTCGCACCGCGTCTCAGACATTCCTCGGCAATGGCGAATCCCATCTTTCCACTGGAATAATTGCCAATGAAACGTACGGGATCAATTTTTTCATAAGTAGGTCCTGCCGTTATCATAATATGTTTTCCGGTCAACTGCCGCATGGATGTCTCATTGTCGAACCATTCGGAAATCATCCGAACAATTTTGTCCGGTTCTTCCATTCTACCCTTACCGTCGAGCCCGCTCGCCAAAAAACCGCTTTGCGGCTCTATTATATGATTTCCCGCAGCAGACAGTTTCTTCAGATTCTCCTGTGTAGCTGCATGTGCGTACATATCAAGATCCATTGCAGGAGCAATGAACACCGGAGCCTTCATAGACATATAGGTAGTCACAAGCATATTGTCTGCTATACCGTGAGCCAACTTACCAAGGGTTGATGCCGTACAAGGTGCGATAAGCATTGCGTCAGCCCACAATCCCAAATCGACATGAGAATGCCATGTTCCGTCACGTTGCGCAAAGAAATCGGATATTACAGGCTTATGCGTTAGCGCTGATAACGTTACCGGTGTTATAAACTCCTTTCCACTCGGAGTTATCACCACCTGAACTTCAGCCCCTTGCTTTATGAGTCCGCGTATGATATAGCATGCCTTATAAGCTGCAATAGACCCGGTAATACCTAATACTATTTTTTTCCCGCTCAACATATCCGCTATATTTATTTGCCCAAATCCCTAAGACGAATTCTTGTAAGAACCTGTTTCGTATTATATGTAAAGTCCCCGTTCAGAATCCAACTGAAATATCCGGGATCTCTTTTTAAGACGTCAGAAACAGGCTGTCCCTTGTATTTTCCAAAATTGAATACCTCATGCCGCACTTTGTTCCCGTCTTTGCCGGTCTCCTCTTTCCATACAATACGACCTGCGAAATCGACAAAATCATTAAGTTTAGAGAATTCTGCAAGAACGTCAATGTCATTTGGAAGATGCTTTTCCGGATCCGCCTGTGTTTCAGGATTATACATGTCCAGCTCGCCCATAAGTATGCGGTATGTGGCTTCTGTATCCTGATCAGCACGGTGGGCGTTAAAGTCGTCCTCCATTTTTCTTCCGCAATAAAACTTGTATGCAGCCGACAAATTGCGTCGTTCCATCTTATGGAATATTGTCTGTGCATCTATCATCCGACAATGCGAAAAGTCAAAGTCGATGCCTGCTCTGAGAAACTCTTCCGCCAGCATCGGTATATCAAAGTGATTGGAGTTGAAACCGGCAAAATCGCAATTTCTGAAAGTGACGCTCAACTCAGACGCAACATCTTTGAACGACGGACGGTCTTTTACGTCATCGTTACTTATGCCCGTTAAAGTCGTGACATCCTGCGGTATTTCCTTGCCCGGATTCAAATAGATATTATCCCGTTCTTCCTTACCGTCAGGATGAATCTTTATGTAAGAAATCTGTATTATCCTATCATTTACCAAATCAAGCCCCGTTGTCTCCAAGTCAAAGACAATCAAGGGCTTTGATATATTTATTTTCATCGCTAATCAGTCGTTTAGTAACATTGGCATAATAAGCATCAAAATATTTTCATCTTCCGCCTGTGTCGCCGGCTCAATCACTCCTGCCCTACTCGGATCGGCAAGATGCATTATTATGTCATCGCAGTCGAGGTTTGTAAGTATCTCGTATAACGAGCCGCCCTTAAAACCGATATCCATTGTACGTCCGTTATAGTCACATATAACATTCTCCTTGGCACTTGTCGCAAAATCCATATCCTCTGAAGTAAGTTCAAGATTGCCGCTATCTATATGGAATCTGATGAGCTGGCTGCTTTCGCTTGCAAAAGGCAGAACACGTCTGAGTGCTCCCAACAGAGACTTACGGTCTATAGTGAGCTCATTGGGATTGTTTTGCGGTATTACGGAATTATAATTAGGATATCTTCCCTCTATCAGACGGCAAATCATGAATCCGTCCGTATATTTTATTTCCGCGCTCTTCTCATGGAATCTGATCACTATATTCTCATCCGAACGTCCCAAGATGTTCTTAAGCAATGATGCCGGTTTCTTTGGCAATATAAAGGATGAAGTGACATTCCCATTCATTGAAGAAATCTGACTCCGTACGAGCTTGTGTCCGTCGCTTGCGACAACAGTAAGACCGTCCTCCTTGATATCGAAATAAATGCCGTTCATCACCGGCCTCAACTCATCCTGGGCAGTCGCGAACAAAGACCTTGAGATACTGTTATACAACAATTTACCATCAATGTTAATTACATTCGCCTCATCCGGAACCTGCCGCATAACAGGGTATTCGCCTGCGTCCTGGGCGGTGAAATTATATTTACCGTTCTGATAACATATTTCCACGGTATGATTGTTGATATTCACATCGAACATCAAAGGTTGTTCCGGCAATTCCTTTACAGCCTCCAGAATGGTGCGGCTCGGTACGGCAAAGCTTCCGTCCTCGTTGCTTTCATCCAACTGGATAGTCGTCTGCATCATATTCTCGCTGTCACTTGCCGTTATTGAGAGCATATTATTTTTTATCTCAAAAAGGAAACAGTCAAGTATTGTGATGGAACTTTTGTTGTTTATAATCCTTGCAAGAACTTGTAGCTTACTATTTAGAATGCTGCTTGATAAAGTAAATCTCATTGATATTCTTTCTTTATAAATTTAACTTAGGTACAAAAATACAAAAAAGCTTTGTGCACAACAAAAAAAAGACAAGAAAGTTTTCCTCTTTTAGAACTATTTTATTAATTTCGCATTTGAATAAAAATATTGTAATTAGTACACAAAATAAAGTTTAAAATGGAGTTACAAGGAAAAATTATTGCTGTGCTTGAACCAAGAAGCGGTGAATCTGCAAGAGGTCCATGGAAGGCACAGGATTTTGTAATAGAGACACATGACGCATATCCCAAAAAGATGGTCTTTTCAGTCTTCGGAGCAGACAGACTTGAAAGATTCAATATACAGACAGGTCAGGAAGTTTCTGTATCGTTCGACATTGATGCGCATGAATATAACGGAAGATGGTTTAACAGTATAAGGGCATTTGATGTAAGACCAGCAGCGCAAGCCGTACAACAGCAGGCACAGCCGTCATCATACGTGCCGGGCGGCTCTTCCGCCATACCTAACACCACATTCGGCGCAACACCGGCAGCATCGGCAGACAATCAATTCAATGATACAAAGGACGACGCAGACGATTTGCCATTCTGAAAAATAAAACAGACCGCACACAGAAAATGCAGAAAGCATTTTGTGATTATCATAATATGGATGGGATATGTCAGACGGCATTCCCATCCATTTCTTTTTTCCAAGTCTAAATCACGACCCCATTCGAACACAGGTGCAGAAAGAAACACTCCGCATTTTAGCTGTAAGGCATTTACGGCATATCGCTGAAAAAGAGTGGCAATATGGTTGAATGGTGAAGAATATACAAACAACGGTATGTCAGCGACAATAGCGTGTAAGCGGACATACGCCCATCTGCGCACGTAGACACGTGCCATTGACACATATACATAACACACTGACCGTCAGCATATTTCGTCTCTCAAAACTCAAACAATAGTTAAAGCCTCTGCGGAAAAGCCTTTCTCATGTGCCGAAAAAGCCTTTATTGGCATGCGATAAAGGCTATATTGAATCATGACATGGTCTTTACAGCGGTTGCATATTGCGTCATGACAGACAAAACAGAGTATGGTCCTTCCATAAAGAAACAATTTATTAGACTTAGAGATGAAAAGAGAGGCACGGCATACTATTTGATACTAACTTTCAGGTAGACAAAACTATAATAAAAGCAAGCCTCTATCCCTTGAGCATTTCTATTTCACGAAAATAAATTGTCAATATTTTTTACTTCACAAAGAGTCTGAACCACCAACGTGTATCAGAATAAACTGTGAACGGCAAGCAATTCACCATGATATTACATATAATCTGCGCGAATCCCGATGACAACTTTTGCTTTATTTATTTTTTTTCAGACTGAATCAAAGGCAACAAAATTGGCAGAATCCAGTAGAGGAATCCAGACTTAATTTTATCTCAGTCTGAAAGTTATAACAGACGGCAACGGTTTGAAATATACAAAATGCCGGTGCTTTAGCTTTCCACATCAAAAAAGCATAATCGCAATGTTATCTGGCACTGTGGGCATATCCTATTGTCTTTCTAAAGAAATCCGTTAGCACAGACACATGACTGTCAAACGTAAGTTTAACACGCTCGGACATGACATTACCTGCAATGAAACTTAACTGTTTCTTGTCTTTCAACAGTTCGATAAGGTCATCGATTCTGTTATAAACCAACCCCATACCGCGTCCGCACACATAACTCTGCTGCGCGCAGATGTTTCCTTCATTGTTGTTCAGTATCATTGGAAGTCCAGCTGCGGCAAGAGTGTTTATACGGGCAGGAATATTGAGGTCAGCCCATGTTGCCCTGAACAGGGAGCCACCGTTGTTGCTTTCCACGCAATGCAGCCATCCTGCATCATATTTTGAAAATTCTCTTACCCATTCCGACTGTTGACAGTGTCGGTGAGTATGAAAATGTTTGGGAGCCGCCTTACGGAAAGGTTCCACCATTTGCTTTTCCGAAATATTGTTTTCACTGTACAAATGCACATGAATGCCGTTTGCTGCAAGACTTTTCATACCCTCAGGTGTAAGTCCTATCATGCGCCCTGTCACGACAGTATGCACATCACCGTCTGTCTCAGACAGTTTTGCAGAGAATTGGCCATTAAGACATTCAGCCTTCGGCATGTCTCCATCAAGCATCATTTCAGGCCTTTCTACACGTTCAGGCACAAACAAGCCAAACCATTTTCTTACGTCATCATTCAGATATATGCAACCGTCCGCGAATGTATAAAGGTCTACGAGCTTATCCCATAGTCCTGCTTTCATTGCCTCGTGTGGTCCTTCCTTGAAATGCCACACCAAAGGTATTCCCGTTCCACTCATCAATACCTCATGCGCAAGTTCTATTGCAGACGTACTCAACAAGGCATATATAACATCAGGCTTTATCTCAGCAACGCGTTCACGCCATCCCTTATATGGCACATCTTCCACATGTCCGAACGGAAGAGGTCCGACAGTGGAGTAGCAGAATCGCGGAATAGCCCATAAACCGTAAAGTTTATGTCCGGCTTCTTCTAATGCCATTATGCGTTCCGGATTGTATGCCAACTCACCTACAAGAAGTATTTTCAGTCCTCCATCTCTCATCTGTAACGGTTTTCTATACTCTGCATATGCGATTTTCTCGTCTATAACCTTACCTGCATATGCTCTGAAACGAAGTGGTGACGTAACATGGTAGAAAGAACGGTATTTGTTGAGTCCACCACCATATATTTCTCCACATATCTTATGACGTTGATGCGGATGATTGGTCCATTCACATGTAACCTCTCCTGTAGGGACAAACACGCCCCTGCGCGAGAGTTTGTACCAAAACATTATGAATAGATTTTCAGTCACCAGTTCATTGCGTTCCACCCACCTGTCGGCTGTCCTACGATGCGCAGTTTGCACCAGTTGTAAAGAATAACCGGGAATAACACCCTTACATGCACGCCACGACATAACACCGGATTCCAACGATTCGTCAAATCTTATCCCGTTAAATACAAGTACGGCATCATCATTCGAACAAAACGTACGTACCATCACTTCAAGATGGCGCGCATCAAAAAAATCATCAGCCGGCAAATATGCGATGATATCATAGACAGCCTGCTCTATTCCTTGATTCAATGCACAGCCCAATCCTCTGTTTTTTTCATTCTTCACATATTTCACCCTTGAATCACTCAGATAAGATGACAAAAAATCATCTGTCCTGTCCGTACATCCATCGTTTATGATAATAAGTTCCCATCTTTCATGAGTCTGTGCCATTAAGCTTTCAATAGCTCTCCTTACAAAAGCTCCTTGATTATACACAGGCATAATCACAGATACAGCAGTTTCACTCCATTCTTCCATAATAATCCGCTACATTTACTTTTCATGGTTTTCTGTTTTACTCTCCCAATCCCCGTCCGACGCCAATAATGCGAGCCCGAGGCCTGCCATGCCACATCTCACACAAAAATCAAGACTGCGTAGACTTTGCATTTTCTCGTCTAAAAATCGTGACAAAAGTGCGGGAGCGGGTAGAGACCCATGCAAGCGTCCGAAATATATCATCTCCTGCCAGGCTGTATCTAAAAATATTTCCACTTCATCATTAGCACATGACGGCTTGCCCTTAGATAAGAACGGCAGAGACGGATTTCCGGCACCCAATAAGTCCAACAACATTTTGTGTATATACATGTCCTGACAAGGATTGCACAGCCTCACATCCATCCGTTCATATAGATGCGGCATCAAAGACAAAATATGATCAATCTTATCAGACACATAAGGCATATCTTTCACAGAGACAAGAAAAAAAAGCATCGAATTGACACGTCTCAGTGTGAGATTATTGTGCCTCATGCTATGATTAATATACCCAAGCATTCCTTCAATATAACGTGACAAAACATTCGAGGAGGATTTATCTTTCAAACGCTCCGCAAGATAAACCGCCTGTCCGGATATATTCCCGTCATTGCTCTCCGTTCGTACGAACACGCTGTCATCTATCCGAGCCAACACTTCTGATGGTTTTCCAGACACTATGTCCTCAGAAAGCAGGCGGCTTATTGTCCAACCCACACCTGCCAGCCCGTTTTCAAAGCCCGGTGCCATTCTCAGAGTTATTTTCATGATGCCGTCAAGGATATTACCAGCCACATTTCCGTAGTTATCATTGTCTGTATGTGCCGCATAACGGTAAAGAAAGAGCATCACTCCACTTTTGCCGTCCAACAGCCCATTATTTTCTATATGATAAGCATAAAGCGTTAGCGTATTGGCTATCATACGCAACATCTCTTCCTTGCCATAGCATATCTGCTCCACCATGCCGTATTGTTCAGTCATAATATTATTTCCGTATCTTTTTCATACAGGCATCCTATTTACGCATCCATGCCAAAGGATATGCCTTTTCCAACTGACTCAAATGTTCATAAAAACTTTTTGACTCAGTCTTTGCCGCAGCGTTCTTCACTCCGGTCTCATTAAGAGGTGCATAAAACACAATACATCTCAGCAGTTCATCGCGGTCGCACACTGGGAATACAGTGTTTTTACTCCAGCTCGCGATCCTTCCAGCCATCCTTTTTCCAGAAACATTAGCGTCGGACATTGAGGAGACGTACTCCTTCTCGGCATCAGTTCCGTCACGCAACCCTATGAGCATGGCGCATAACTTACTGAGCTTCACACAATCATTCAAAGATTTACGGTTGGACAGGTCGGAGGAGTTGATTTTGTTTATCTGGCTGTTTATCTGCGTCACCCGAGCGTCGCTTATCTTGCCCTCAGCCACCCTGTCATCTATCTCACTGTTCACTTCGCCAAGATGGTGCTCATCGCCTATGTCACGTCGGTCTGAATCGTTTATACGTATGGCGGCACTCTTTTTTGACATCACTCTGTTTGCCTTTTCATGCATCAGGTCATACTGACGGTTCATTCGTCTTTGCAGGTTGTCCTCGGCTTTGATGCCCTGCTCCATAAAACTTCCAGTCATTTCTATCGCCTCACCGTAAGCATCGCGTGCCATGCCACTCATGCCCGCCATGTCGTATATGGCAGCAAGCGTCACAATCGCGTCAAGATCGGTGTGCGGTTTATAGTACATGTCTTCATAAAGTTTCGCCACCCTACCGTATTTGTCAAAGCCAAGCCAGTGATACCTTTTTCGTCCGCGTTCGAGCAAGGCTATCGCTTCATCATAGCGTCCGAGCGTGGCGAGCAGACGCGCGCCGGTCAGCGTGGAGTGTATTTCGTTCCATCCTTCATCATGCACAGCAAGAATACGCGACGCGATGTCTTCAGCTTCCATCTTACTTATGCCATAACTGTATTTTCCTTTCACGTCTCTTGCGGCGGAGATTGCTTTCTTTATGGAGGGCAACGCACTGTGTGGTACTCTGAAATAATCGTCTTTAAGCGAAAAATCGATGTTATACGTCACGTCCACATATTCATCACCACGTTTTGCAGGTTTACAGCTCGGCAGCATCGCGAACACCCTCGCTATCTCGTCAGCAAGAGCAGGGTGCATGTTCAAAGGGCGTGGGAAAACAACACGTCCGTCTTTTCTTATCACACAGTCATAATACCGTATATCCTTTTTTGTATATATTGTATCATTCCATGCCTCTGCCGGATATTTCACGTTTTCGAGCACAAACTTCTCCAAAGCATAATTGCCTCCATAAAATATAGGCGGCTCCGTGACTCTGTCATAAACAACCGGAGGTATACTGTCCGCCTCTCCACTACCTTGCACATACTCACGAGCCCTATCCGTGACAACGCCACGCACGCTGTCGTTCTGAGCAACAACTCCGGTAAATGGAATCACTGATATCATAGCATCAATAAAAAGAAACCAATGTCTCATATATCATTATATATTATTATCTTACAGTTGTGAAAAAAATGACATCGTAGTCAAAAGACAAGATTAAAAATGACATACTATATAATCAAGACAGGTAATGTCGTAACCAGTTTTTATATTCACATGTTGTATCTAAAGACTTGTCAGTCTTTAGATACAACATAGAAACGGACTTTCGGCGTACCGCTGTTAATCTCCAGCTCTGAGACAGACGTCAAGCGACCGGTCACCGGATTAACGCATACAAAGGTCTGCCTAAGCCAATTGTAGTCTACCACAACATAATCATTCCCATACAGAAAGCCGGAAGGATCTTCACGAGTAACCACACGCAAAAGTATCGCCTTGTGTTTATTTATATCTTCCTTCACTTTGTCCAAATCATCATTGGCGTAAATATATTTGAGATAATAATGCTGATTTATATAATTATATAACTTAAAATCACTCACCTCATATTTTCCGTTTCCAACATGGCAGTCGGCAAATGTATCCTCCATGCCACCGATTCCTCCAGAATAGCCAAGAAGACGGGAAAGATTGGCGAGACTTCCGAAAGTCTCCTTTCCTGCCGGTACAGGCTCGAACCCATCGGAAGTAGAAGATCCCAACACTTTTGTTGCCTTAGAAACAACACCCCATGTAGAGACCTCACCACCTTCCCAACGTCCGTCCTGCACAAGCTGGTAAAACTGAAAAACATGTACTGGATTCTCAGCCGCTCCGCGACGTATCCATGAACTTGTAAAGATAGAACATCCATATACCCCAGCAGAATTTACCGGAGTCCCGACATTACCAAGCCTTTCCACATATCCTCCAGGCCATACGTCCCAACGTGCGAAAAGATTATAAGCCTCTATAGATACCGGATTATTGGAGGTACCACATTGTTGTCCCACATTCAACAGAATTTGCCGCATTGAAGGTTCTTCTTCTGAACTATAAAAATTCCTCAAATCGCCAAACACGTTACCACCCTTTCTAACCCAGATATCTCTATAAATATACGTTCCATCATCTTGTTTTTCGGATGTATGATTTACCGTAAAACCATTCTGACTAAGCCACCATTCAAATTCTGCGGTAGACATACCATTAGGAAGATACACTGGCCACGATGAAACACTGTCTTTGGTTAGTTTCTTTTTTTCCATATTCTATATAGTTTATCAGATTGTTATTATTGTTGCAAAAATACAGAATAAAATAATATTACGATAGCACCTTATGCTAAAAAACATAACATAATGTCAATAATATCCAATTACCAGATTCAATTTTAGCATGTTACAATAAAAACATGGTATGTCTCTCTAATTTGCCATCGGCAACATAAATAAGATTATATGCGAGTTCGGGATAAGCTGTGCATACGATGATTTAAACTTAAAGATTTTCTTATACTAAGATAATAAAAATCAACGATATACGCAACCTTTTACTCATGCCTACCAATTCAATTTAACTCCGCCAACGTGTCGTGCAGATATGCGTATGCGCACGATAAAAACCTAAAGAACATACGGAAAGACTTTGTTTGCTGATTTAAGGAAAAACAAAAACTTTTTCATTTATAGGATTTTTTGTAACTTTGCATCGTTTTCTGAACGATGCCGAAGCTCAAGGATGGAGGCTATGGGACAGAAACCGATATACAAGGAAAGGCGTTACTTGATGCTTTGTTCTTGATTCTCATGAATCAGGCGGTTTCAAAACGTTTGTCAAACATCAAAACAACAATGACGTATATGGATATGTAGTATCCGACATACGATTTGCAGACAGCTATTATTGGCTACTTTGCATCTCATGTCGTATATATACATATCGGTTGGGGTTCGGTGTTGCTCGTTTTCGACAAACATGCGATGCCTGAGTCTTTGGGGTGGGACAAGTAACAAGGAGATTCCCACGCTTCTTTTATGTATAGGCACCAATATTTAGAACTATCCTGCTTGGGGGTCGGGGATTTGGAATGTCATAGTTATGGAAAAGACTATTGTTGGACGTATAGATGGAAAAACTATCTCTGAAACGATTCAAAATTATCAGGCTAACATCCCTGAGCAAGAATTAACTGCAAAGAAAAACATTTGCAACAAGTTTGCTGCTCAAGGATATAATCCTAAAGATGTTATTTTTTGAAGCCCTGTTTATGGCTCAGTAGAAATTCCGTGACACCGCCACGCACGCCGTCGTTCTGAACAATGACTACGGTAAATGGAATCACTGATATCATTGCAGCAATAAAATAAATCCAATGTCTCATATAACGCTAATTAATAAATTGTTTATTACGATTGCAAATATATTAAAAGGCGAGATCAACGACAAGACGGCGAAACATCGTTTCTACAGTTTTGGCACTGCCGAGCCACATCCTATATTATACAAATATACGGAATAAATAATAACATTGTTCTAAACCCATACACAAAAGACATAACACAATGTTAATAATATCCAATTATCGGATTAAATTTTAGCATGTCACAACAAAAACATGACATTGTCTCTCAAGTTTGCCAACCGTTCAATAAGAATAAATATACACAATTTCGATATAACTTGTTGGGATTAAAATGTTTACCTTTGTTCATACTTTCTATAATTATATCGCTTCAAATACAAAGGTCGCTAAATGTACTGGATTCAGAGCGAGGGGGCAAATCATAATTTCATCTCAGTCGGAAAGTTTTAGCAAACAGAAATAACACAGTTCATAGAAAGGATGAAACAAGACCACGTATGTAAGCATACACCTTATATTGCCAAATGTTCCTCACTTTATGATGACAGCAAGAAGGCAAAAAAGCAATAATCCCGGCTTTCTATGAAAGCCGGGATTATTGTTGTTTGGAATAGTTTTATTGTAAATTATTTAAGCCTCTGTTTCCGGAAGTACTGAAACGAAACTTCTGTTCTGACGACCCTTGTGGAAATTCACAATTCCGTCTGTCAGCGCATAGAGGGTATCATCCTTACCAATACCGACATTCTTGCCGGGATTGTGCTTTGTACCACGCTGGCGAACAATAATATTACCTGCAATGACTTTCTGGCCACCCCAGATTTTAACACCTAATCTTTGTGAAGCTGACTCACGTCCGTTCTTAGAACTACCTACACCTTTTTTATGTGCCATTTCTGTGTCCTCCTGAATTTTATGCGATTACCTCTTTAATTGTTACCTCTGTGAAGTGTGAACGATGACCATTCTTTTTGCGATAGTCTTTTCTGCGCTTCATCTTGAAAACAATGACTTTGTCACCCTTAACAAGAGGATTTACAACTTCACATACAACCTTTGCACCGTCTACAGTCGGCGCACCTACCTGTACTGAACCATCTTTGTCGACAAGCAGTACCTTGTCGAATTCAACAGCCTGACCTTCTTTCGCATCCTTGATGTGATTGACGAACAGTTTCTTACCCTGTTCTGCCTTAAACTGCTGACCGTTAATTTCTACAATTGCGTACATTAAATCTTTTATATTAAACGGGTTTTTCCGCAAGGCGATTGGCTTCAGCCAATGCTTGTTCATGCCTGTACGGACTAAATCGGATGCAAAGGTAATAATAAAACTTTATATAAAAGATTTATTATAAATGTTTTTAATAGACATTAACAAACGCTTTCCTCCAATATATAATGTAAAAACAACCTGCACAAGTATGTGATCATACCCGGCAGGTTGTCTTCGTTATTTAACTGTTGGTTTGAAATCGCACATAACAGTACCGGTGTGTTCCTTCATAACTGTCATACCAAGTTGTAAACAAGTTTAGCATGACACAACCGACAGAAGCTCTTCAGGACTAACCTTACGCTGCTCTCCTGTTTTCATATCCTTGACTGTTATCACACCGTCAGCCATCTCGCTCTCCCCTGCCAAAGCAACATATGCGATGCTTTTTGCGTTGGCGTAATTCATTTGTTTCTTCATCTTGCACGAATCCGGATATATCTCTGTAGCAATGCCGGACTGACGACACTTCTGCACATATGGCATACAATAAGCAGTCTCTGTTTCTCCGAAATTGATAAAAAGCAGCCTGGTAGAATTCAATGCATCTGCCGGATAAAGATTCAAACCATTCAATACATCGTAAATCCGGTCAGCACCAAAAGATATACCCACTCCACTGAGTCCAGGCATTCCGAATATTCCGGTAAGATTATCATAACGTCCACCACCGGAGATACTTCCTATAGGATAATCCAATGCTTTCACTTCGAAGATCGCACCTGTATAATAGTTGAGTCCGCGTGCTAATGTTAGATCCAGCTGTATCTCGTTTTTAAGATTGCAAAGCTTGAGTTTGTCGAGAATATATCTCACCTCATCAACACCTTTCAATCCTATCTCAGACTTGGACAGAACATTGCTGATGACGTCAAGCTTGGACTCGTTTGTACCGCTCATGCTGATTATCGGCTGAAGCTTCTCAACAGCATCCTCCGGAATGCCACAACCACGCAATTCAGCATTGACTCCATCAATCCCTATTTTGTCGAGCTTGTCTATGGCTACCGTTATATCCACAATCTTGTCAGCCTGACCTATCATCTCAGCGATGCCTGCGAGAATCTTACGATTGTTTATCTTTATGACAACACGCACACCTAAACGAGAGAACACTGTATCCTCAATCTGCATCAGCTCTACTTCGTTAAGCAACGAATCGGAGCCGACTACATCAGCATCACACTGATAGAACTCTCTGTAACGTCCTTTCTGTGGACGGTCTGCGCGCCACACGGGCTGAATCTGATAACGGCGGAAAGGAAGCTGGAGTTCATCACGATGCATTACAACATATCTTGCAAACGGAACTGTAAGGTCGTAGCGCAGTCCTTTCTCACAAAGCTTTGAAGCCAGTTTGAGTGAATTGCGCCCGGCAAGTTCCTCATCACTGACCTTACTCATATAGTCCCCGGAATTAAGGACTTTGAACAGAAGCTTATCACCTTCCTCGCCATATTTACCCATAAGCGTATGAAGAGTCTCCATCGCCGGTGTCTCTATCTGCTGGAATCCGTAAAGCGAGAATACATCCTTGATGGTATTGAAAATATAATTGCGTCTCGCCATTTCCTCCGGAGAGAAGTCTCTTGTCCCCTTTGGTATGCTTGGTTTATTCATCTGTAAGCTTCTTTTATTTTTTTCTAACGATTGTCTGTTCACGGTCTGGACCTATCGAAACAATGTCGATTGGTGTCTCGAGTTCTTTCTCAAGGAAATTTATATAATCCAAAAACTCTTTCGGGAACTGAGACTCGTCTGTGTAGCCGGTCATATCGGTCTTCCATCCCGGCATCTCTACATAAACAGGCTCTATGTCTTTCTCTATATTGTACGGAAAGTCTCTGGTTACCACGCCATTCTGTCTGTATGCCACGCATGCCTTTATTGTGTCAAAACTGTCTAGCACATCACTTTTCATCATGATGAGACTTGTAACGCCATTTATCATAATTGCATAACGCAGAGCCACAAGATCTATCCATCCGCAACGACGCTCTCTTCCTGTCACAGCACCGTATTCATGACCGAGCTGACGTATCCTACTTCCGTTATCATCAAACAGCTCTGTAGGGAACGGACCGGAGCCTACACGTGTACAGTAAGCTTTCATTATGCCATAGACGTTACCTATTTTGTTAGGTCCTATACCGAGACCGGAGCATGCGCCGGCACATATAGTATTGGAAGATGTGACATACGGATAGCTGCCGAAATCGACATCGAGCAATGTTCCCTGCGCTCCTTCACACAATATATTTTTACCTTCCTTTAATTTATGATTGATTACATGTTCGCTGTCTATAACATTGAACTGACGCATATACTCTACACCCTCCATCCAGCGTTTTTCATCGTCGCTGATATCATAATCGGCATATCCCAAAGACTTGAGTGTCGCCTCATGACGTGCTTTATGTTCAGCGTATTTTCTCTCGAAATCTTCGAAAATATCACCCACACGCAATCCGTTCCGCGATATCTTATCAGTATATGCCGGTCCTATGCCTTTGCCAGTTGTCCCGACCTTATGGTCGCCCTTCAACGACTCGTATGCACGGTCGAGCACGCGGTGTGTCGGCATAATCAGATGTGCTTTCTTGGATATGTATAAACGTGATTTCAAATCATGACCGCTCTTCTCAAGTTCTTTAGCCTCATCCATGAACAAATCAGGAGCAAGCACCACTCCGTTGCCGATGATGTTCACTTTGCCTCCCTGAAATATACCGGACGGAATGCTACGCAAAACATATTTCTGTCCTTCAAACTCCAAAGTGTGACCTGCGTTTGGTCCGCCTTGAAAACGGGCAATGACATCATATTTCGGAGTAAGCACATCCACAACCTTTCCCTTGCCTTCGTCTCCCCACTGAAGACCAAGCAATACATCAACTTTACCTGTATTCATTTATCTGAAATTTAAAAAGTCACTGTTTCCGGAATAATATATCACAATAGAATATGCCACAAAGTTACATTTTTTTATCTAATAATGATATATAAGCCGTTAAAAAATGTCTGTTTTAAGGTCGGCTAATACAGAATCAGCCATAGCCGAATAACCGTCACTTATAGATATGAAACGAGTAAGACAATTCACTGCCGCATGTTTCAAAGCAGTGTTATTGCCAGAAAGAGCTTCATGTATACTGTTCAGGATCTGTCCAGCCTGATTGTCATCCGGCTTGAATCCTTTCATAATCAGTCTGCAAAGAACATGGTAGGCGCATATCCTTACCATCAAATTATCACTTGAGAGCCATCTTAACGCCAACAGATGCGCATCTTCGAGATTCTGAAACAGATTGAGTGCGCACATTTCCGCTATTTCCATAGAGGAGGTATGCTTTATCCAATCTTCTGCAAGTCCGTGTGTCATTTTGTCTGCCGGCATCAGCATTGTTGCGAGAATCTTGCACTCCCTCACATCATCTTTCCATAATTCGGATGCAAGATTGAAACTCTTATCATATCCTGAAGCGATTTCTTTAAGCTGAGCCAAAGGTATTCCCCAGTTCACTCTATATTCAAGTCCCTTCTCACGCATAGAACGCGAGGTTACTCCATTCATGAACAGACGGAATGTCTTCTTAATCTGCCGTATGTTTTCTGTTGTCTGATCCATATAAAAAATACTTTATAGAAAACCGTATTCAGAAGAATATCTCATCATCTGATGTGCATAACTTTCCGTAAAATCAAGCAAAATATCGGTAATATCACCTTTTTCATCATATACTGGTTGCATCCGCGGATTTATAAATCCTTTATATGGTGCTATATTCAATGTGGCATATCTTGATAGAATTTCCGAATGCAAAGTTTCATCTACATTTATAGCATATGACTCAACTATTGCTTTCGCGGCATCATAGTCACCCTCACTCTTGATACGCTGAATCTCTGCCAATAATTCAGCGAAAAGCGAACGTAAAGCCTGATAGTCAGTTATGTCAATGTATGTTTTGCCTTCTTTTTTTACGAGTCGCACCACACCACCGGAATGTTCATACACCCAACGGGCTATAAGTGCACGGTTACGCATATGAGCCTCTTCTATCCGGTGACCGGGTTTGATGCGGGTAAGTTGAGTAAGCATACCGTTCATCATATAGGTGTAATAATGAGCCTTATATGCGTCAGGAGAATCGAGAAGACCTAAATCACATAACTTTCTGTCTGCGATGTAATATAAGCCGAAAAGATCGGCACGCGCCTCTTCTATCGTATTGCCATATGCTTTCAAAGCATCAGGGAAGACTCCGGGCAACAATTGTCCACTTCCATGTCCGAGACACTCGTGAAGGTCTGTATGCAAGTCATCACATATGTTACCATATTTTTTTATAAGTTCAAGCATCGATGCATCTAAGACAAACTCTTCATTAAAACCGTTTCCCATTGCAGCCTGATCATATGCTTCTGTGAGATTGCCTATTGTAACGCTTTTAGAACCATAACGCGCACGAATCCAGTCTGCATTAGGCAGATTGATACCTATCGCGGATGAAGGATATTCATCACCTCCAAGCATGGCGGCACAAACTACATTTGCAATAACTCCTTTTACTTCTTTTTTCTTAAAGCGCGGATCTATCGGAGAATTATCCTCGAACCATTGTGCGTTGTCACTGATAGTCTGAGCACGGCGTGTCGCTTCGATATCCTTATAAGACACAAAACCTTCCCATGACGCTTTTAGCCCGAGAGGGTCTCCATATACTTCAATAAAACCGTTTATGAAATCGACACGTCCCTCTGTCTCCTTCAGCCATTCTATAGAAAAACTGTCAAAGGTCCGTAAATCTCCGGTACGGTAATATTCCGTCAGTATACTTATTATTTTTTTCTGTTGTTCGTTCTCGGCTTCATCGCGAGCCTTTTCAAGCCAATAGATAATATGACTTATTGCAGGACCGTACATGCCTGTTTCTGTCCATTTACATTCTACAATAGAGCCGTCGCGTTTTACAAGTTTTGAGTTCAGACCATATGAAGGCATTGACTCATCAGCCCCATCCTTCATGTCGTTATAAAACTTCTCAACTTCTTCCTGCGTAAGATTTTCATAATAATTACATGCCGAAGTTGTCACAAGGTCTTGTTTATCTGCTTTGTTTACACGTTTCGGGAGTACTGACGGATCGAATATCACTGGAAAGATTTCATCACAGAAACAGTCTATTGTCTCGTTGTCTTTCAGTGGAATAAGACTTTTATCAGTATGGTCTATTACCATTCTTAGATAATCGGATGAAAAATCAGGCACAAACTTCTCACATCCATAATGATGATAAATGCCGTTTGAGAACCACATACGCTTAAGGTATACCACAACGTTCTGAAATTCGGAGCAATCACGATTTCCGTCATAACCGGTGTAAATTGCTTCAAACAATTTTCTTATACGTATATTATAAGCACCGAATTGATCGGTCGTAATATCCCGCCCCGATAAAGCCGCCTTTGAGAGATAATAAATATACTTCTTTTGACGAAGTAACAATTTATCAAAATCAGGCAACCGGTATCTCAATAACTGAAGATCGGCAAACTTCTCATCTATATAATTAAATTTCTGTTCCATTAGTATTGCTATGTTTGTTAAGAAGACATTCTGATAATCTCATCATTCTATTCGATTGGTCTGACGATAATGCAGAGGCGTTACACCTTTATATCTGCAAAACGCGTTATAGAAAGACTGGCGGCTTGAGAATCCCACCATATCAGAAATGTCCTGCATTCTTAATTTGGAGTAACGGCGGTCTGTCAACAAAGTCATAGATTCCTCCACCCTTAACTTATTTATCAATGATGTGTAGTTCATATGAAACCTTACTCTCAACACAACTGATACATAACGTGTATTGGTTCCCAATTCTGCAGCCATTTTCTTTGCAGAATAGTGCTTGTCTCTATACTTTTTCTCAATATGAAGAATTCTTATGATTCGCTCGTACAGTTCATCAGAAACCGATGAGCTGATATATTTAAGATATGCAGGACCGCATTTTTCTTCTGATTGTTTTTTATCGTCTCTCATTATATTTTTCATCTTTAATATAAAATGAAGACACTCCAATGACATTATAATGTTTCACATTCTTTCAGCCACAACGCACTTGATGCGTCTGACGGCATCCGCCAATCACCACGAGGACTTAAGCTCACGCTACCTACTTTCGGACCGTCAGGAAGACAAGAACGTTTAAACTGCTGTGTAAAGAAACGGTGGAAAAACACCTTAATCCAATGTTTTATTGTATCATCTTTATAATCAGCTGCATCAAAAGCTTTGCGAGCCAACAGATAAATCTTTGACGGTCTGAAACCAAAACGCAAGAAATAATACAAGAAGAAGTCATGCAGTTCGTATGGTCCTACAAGGTCTTCTGTCTTTTGCTTAATTGTCCCGTCTTCTTCCGCAGGAATAAGTTCCGGACTTATTGGCGTATCTATTATATCAAGCAGTGTATTGCGCGATTTTTCATCCACCGCATTGTATGCTACGTCCCTAACCAAGTATTTTATCAACGTTTTAGGAATACCCGCATTGACCCCATACATTGACATATGGTCTCCATTATAAGTTGCCCATCCCAAAGCAAGTTCACTCAAATCACCGGTTCCAACAACCATGCCTTTCAATTGATTACTGAGATCCATCAATATTTGAGTTCTTTCACGCGCTTGGCTGTTTTCGTATGTAACATCGTGTACAGAGATGTCATGCCCGATATCGTTGAAATGGACCTTAACGCTATCAGCGATACTTATCTCACGAATGGTAACGCCAAGACTGTTCATTAATGACAACGCGTTATTATAAGTACGGTCTGTGGTACCAAATCCAGGCATCGTTACTCCGACAATCCCTTTTCTGTTCATACCAAGTTTGTCGAATGTTTTCACACACACCAGCAACGCCAATGTAGAATCAAGCCCACCGCTTATACCGACAATAAGATGTTTACAGGCTGTATGCATTATACGTTTCGCCAAACCGGCTACCTGTATCGAGAATATTTCATTACAGCTATGCTCCATATCATTATCATCCGGAACGAAGGGTAAAGCATCTATCTCACGTAACAGGCTGAAATTTTTCGGCTGCACAACAGCTGTTTGCTTTATTACTGCATTTGAGTCATCACGACAGTTTACAAATGTGGTGTTCTTCTGTCTTTCAATACGCAGTTTCTCAATATCGATTTGATTGACAATCATTTGCGGCTTGAAACTGAAACGTTCTGATTCTGACAACAAGGTTCCATTTTCATATATGAGAGCGTTCCCGCCATACACGACATCCTGAGTGCTTTCACCAAATCCGCAACCACTATAAACATAGCCGGAGATTATACGCGCACTCTGTTGCGAAAGCAGATTCATAAGATAAATATGTTTGCCTATCAATTCATCACTTGCTGACAAATTGAAAATAATATCCGCACCGGCTAATGCTAATTTATTGCTACACGGCTCTGCCGCCCAAACATCTTCACAAATCTCTACACCGAACAGTGCATTATCAGACGTTCTGAACAGCGTAGGTCCGGGAGTAATTGAAACAGAATTACCGGCATATCTTATATCCGTAGGCTTCAGATTCTTTGAGGATGTGAACCATCGTTTCTCGTAGAACTCACCATAATTAGGCAGATACGTTTTCGGAATTATCCCTAATATTATGCCATGCTGAATAACAACCGCACAGTTATACAAAGAACCTGAAATATTGACAGGAGCTCCTACGATACATATGATATCGAGTTTGCGGGAAAAGTCCAATAACTGCATTACCGCAACCTCAGCCTGTTCAACAAGTAACTGCTGTAAAAACAAATCCTGACATGAATATCCTGTCACGGACAACTCCGGGAAAACAATTATCTCCACACCACGTCCTTCTGCCTGTGCGACAAAATCTTCAATCTGCTTAATATTATATTCCGTATCGGCAACTTTAACCGACGGAATTGCTGCCGCCACTGTTATAAATCCGAATTTCATCTTATCTTATTGTTACTTGTGTCGCGCCATATCCGTATTCCAGAAATGAAGCGTCCTGATATTGATATTTCTTATACTTATATTGCAATTCATGCACTATTGCATGACGCAAAACGCCTTCCCCCTTTCCATGTATGAATACAATGCGTCTGCCTTTCTCTGATTTATATTTATCAAGTACCTCATGAAATTTTTCTATCTGATAACTCAAAATATCAGAAGAACTCATGCCTGCAGTTGTGTCAAGAAGAGAGTTTGCATGCAAATCCACAACAACAATGTCATCATTTTTTCTTTTATTTAGAAAAGGATTGCCTTTATTCCCGTCTTCATAACGTCTTACGTATGTATCTTTTTGGGAACTGTCATCAGAGGATGAAGAAAACATTTCTTTCTTCAACTGTTGTGCATCAACGACAAGCGGACGTGTGGTCTTATCGTTCTCTACAATAGGCAACAACAATGCCGCCTCATCAAAGAAGTCATTCTCACGGAATGTATGCAACTTATAAAACTTCACTTTGTCCAACCTGAATTGAGTTTCAACAGTAGGCTTAAGCATGAAACTCTTTGAACGTTTATACGCGAACAACTGTATTGATATTCTGTCATAGTCATTCAAGCTTTCACGCTCGAAATCTTCAATATATTTTTTTGTGTTAGGCTCTAACTCATCCGCTGAATGTAATACCCAATTTGCTCCTTCTGCTGTACAATAACTATATTGTATGAAGTAATTGCTATCATTTACTATATACACATCAAATGCTGTTGTTGTAAACGATTTAGCGTCTTTCGGGACAAATGCAATATAGCAATTCAGCACATCTCCTCCTGAACGCTCCTCAACTTCGGCTTTATTGTGAGCAACGTTTTCAGTTATATCTTTTGCATAATTCTGTTCCGAAGCAAAATCATTAATATTGCTTCGGGAATGAACGTTCTCTGTACGATTTGAAGACTCTCTCTTGATTATATTCTGGGAATCATAATTTTCTTTATCACCTACTAAAACAACATTATTAATAGGTGTTGGAATCTGAAATCCGTCTTCATCTTCCACCAATACAATATTTCCCTTAAATCCTGCAATACGCCCACCGCCTGTTTCACTCAGGAAACGTACTTTATCTCCTATTTTCATAATATTATAAATATACTTATTTTTATGGAATCAATAGAGAACTGTCTCCATAGCTCAAAAACCGGAATTCATGCGTCAAAGCATAGTCATATATTTTTCTCCAATCACCATTGACGAACGCACTTACTAAAAGCAACAATGTGCTCTGAGGCTGGTGAAAATTAGTTATCAGTATTTTCACAATCTTATACTTATATCCTGGAGCAATGATAATTTGTGTACTTGTGTGCAACGCATTCATATCATGCCTTTCAAGATATACCAATATATTCTTTAACGCATCTACCGCTGAAATCGATTCTATATCATTGGTATAAGGTTCCCATTGATTAACATGCAGCTCATCTTCACGTAAATCAGGATTTTTATGTAATTTCAAGCCTATATAATATAAACTCTCCAATGTCCTCACACTTGTCGTTCCGACGGCGGTTGCGCACGCATTGTAACTGATAAGTTTCTCTATTGTCTGCCGCTTTACATAAATGTATTCAGAATGCATCTCATGTCCTTCAATCATTTCTGATTTAACTGGCTTAAATGTTCCTGCCCCAACATGGAGTGTCAATTCCTCACAATCAATACCATGAGCATACAAATCAGATAAAACACGATTCGTGAAATGAAGTCCGGCAGTTGGCGCAGCAACAGAACCTTTTATTTTGGAATAGACAGTCTGATACGATTTTTTGTCGCTATCCTGTGTTTCGCGATTCAAATACGGTGGTATCGGTAATTCGCCTATACAGTCTATAATATCTGAAAAATTGACATTGGAATTATCCCAATCAAAATCTATCAACTGTCCTGTTCCGTATTCACCTCTCAAAGTAGCCTTAATTTCAACACCTTTTCCATCTATGTTAAAAACTTTCACGAGAGAGTCTGATTTCCATTTTTTCAGATTTCCTACAAGACATGACCATGAACAATGACCTGTTGTCTGAAACATTTGCTCATAGTCAGAAGGAACGACAGGTTCCAACAAGAAAATCTCAATCAAAGCACCTGTCTCTTTCTGAAAATGCATCCTTGCCTGTATAACTTTTGTATTATTAAATATCATCAGCGATTCTGATGGCAGATATTTTGATATGTTATAAAATACATCCTCAGAAACTTCACCTTTTCTATATATAAGAAGTTTGCTATGATCTCTTTCTTTCACCGGAAATTTTGCTATCCTGTCCTCAGGAAGAGAATAATTAAAATCTTTAATATGTATATGTTTTGTATCCATTTAACTAAATATAAATTATTACAGATCTGATTACTGCATATAATAAAGTAACAATTATTGTAAATATCACAACATCGATATCTCTTTTATCATATCCGCTCACAGTATACTTCGTGGAGACGTAAGTTATTTGTGGCGCTATTTTTCCATACATGCAATGATATAATTTGTATGCACAATATCCAGAAACTCCACCCCAAATAAGCCCGACTGCTATATCGCTTGGGTAGTGCACACCAAGATACAGTCTCGTATAACAATTTGTAAATGACCATAATATCAATGACACGCTGAGAACCCGACTTCTAATCAACAATATAAAAAATATCGCTAAAGAAAATGTATTTGCTGCATGTGACGAGAAAAAGCTATAGCCGGTTGCCCGAAAATTATTTGCCAAACTTATACACCCCTTAAATGCAAGATCATTACAAGGTCTTTCTCTTGCAAAAAACGGTTTAACAATAAAATCAGACACCCCACCTGACAGAAGAATGCAAAATGCCGCACATCCTATAATCAAAAGTATCTGTCCCATTGTCTCATTGTTTTTTACAACTACATACAATAAAGATAAATACAAAGGAATCCATGTCCAACCCGATGTCAATACTATTATCAGATTATCCATAAAGATAGAATTGCTGCCATTCAAATATAGCAACAAACTCTGATCAAAAGCCAAAAACGTATTAACATCCATTATTGTAATATACAGATTTTATATTTCTTCTATCTGATTTTCTCTAACCCATCCGTCTCTTCCGTCAGGCAGTTCTATATGACGCCAATCCTTCATTGTCTTATCTATTATCCTCACATTTGTCCCTTCATGTAAAGTGAAACTGTCAGAGCCGGATTCTGCAGGTGTATTTTTGACATTAACGACAGACATAACAACAATTGCTTCATCACGATTCTCAAACTGCATTTTTTGCTGATACGCGAAGACATTACTAAAAATAAACAGTATCAGAAATGCGATTGCTCCGTAAAATCCAAGTTTTCTGAATATGATTCTATCTCCAAATAGAAACAGGAGCGTAAGAACCAACGCAATAATCACAAATAAAACAGACAGCACAGCCCAGGTGTCTACACCAACACTATTGACCAGTGATTTGTACCATGTAACGAAGAACATCTCACTTCGTGGCATAATCTTGTCTACAGTCTTGTTTCGTACAAACTGGAGATTAAAAAGAACATCATTGTCTCCAGGAGAAAGTCTTAATGCTCTTTCATATGCTATTACAGCCTTAGTATTGTCTCCTGTACGATAATATGCATTGCCCAAATTATAATATAATTCTGCACTTACACCTTTTTTCAACAATTCATTGTATCCTACTATCGCTTTCTGATAATTTCCTTTTGAATATGCGTCATCCGCCTGCTCTTTTGTTACGGCAGACAGAGAAAGCGGAAACAACATCAGCAACAGTATTATTGACATATTTGTCTTTTTCCTGTGTTTTGATGTTTTCAAGGAGTTCTCTATATCCATTATTGCATTCATTGCACTGTCATAGGTCTTACTCATATTTCCTGCGATATCACCAGGAGCATAACGCTCAAATTCACATTCATCAAGAGCGCTCATAAATTTATTTATCGTAGATTCCTTTATTTCATTATTTTTGAGATTGTATGAAATATTATCTCTTGAAAGCCGTTCTACCGGCATATTCAACTTGTCACTTACGTAACCCCAAAGTGCTCTCAATACTTCATCATAGAATTCGTTCTGCCTTCCAGACTTCATAAGCTTTTCCGCGTTTCTCAGTCTCTTAACGGCAACCCTGTTGGCCCTGCGTCCTTTCATCTTTACTATATCGGCATTATCGATCGCTCTTTTACGGAAAACTACTAAAAGAACAACAAACAATATAATCAATAAAGCGATACAACTCCAATAAGAAACGGAACCATAAAAAAACTGTCCAAGTTGACGCAAGGATGTGCTTCCGGTCTTTATTCCTCGAATGTCATCCTCAACATCATCAGAATAATTGACGATACCACCACCGCGTCCAGTCCCTTTTGCAACGTTAACATTTATAGGCTGTGTCTTAATCGTCTTGTATTTCTTTTCGTTCAAATCATAATATGTAAAGTTTACAGGTGGAATAACATATTTCCCCTGATTACGTGGAACGACCAGAAAATCATATATTATGCTACCTTCAATACCTTTCTCAGTAAGCTTTGTATTATCTGTAACCTTAGGATCATATTTGTCAAAATCCTTTGGAAATGCGACTGAAGGTTGTTTAAGCAACTTCATATTGCCTACACCACTCACAACAACCCTAACTGTCAACGGATCGCCGGCTTTAATACTTTTATTGTCTGCATTAGCGGAAATTTTGAAAGAACCGACTCCACCGGAAAATCCAACAGGCTTTTGGGGAAGTGGATCCACCTGAATATCTATTGCTGGAGCAACAATATTACGCTTTACCTCAACATATCCGGAACCACCATTGAAAAAAGCCTCGAAAGGATCTACCGCACGATTCTGCTGCACAACAATACCTTTAAATGTTATGCTTGGTATTTGCAATTTTCCTGTCATCTGCGGATACATGACATATTGACTCCATGTGACACAACGATAATTTATGCCATTTACCTTCTCTATGTGATAGCTTTTCTGAAGAGGCAGTTTAATCTCTTGCGTATGAAAACCGGTCAAATCTGGCATTTTTCCATCTAATTGTGTCAAATCAACCAACGTATAAACTTTGTAGGTCAACAATATCGGTTCCTGTTCGTATACGCGCCTTTTATTTGCGCTTACCTTTACAAACAAATCCTTTCCGCTTATATGCGACCCGGATGGTCTCATCGGTTCACTTTCATCATGCATACGCGGTGCTCCGTTGGTGTTTGCGGATGTGCCACTGACTGTTATTTTTACAGCCTTTGACGAAATGCTCTTTCCATCAACTTTTGCATGAGCCGATGGTATAGTATAAGTACCTTTCTTCTCTGCATATAAAGTATAAGTGAATGTGATGGATGAGGAGCTGCTTGTACGTCCGTTTATCATCTGGATACTTCTTTGTACAGACTGATACGGTCCTGCAATAACCTCTATTCCCGCAGGAATATTTCCTGCCCTGAAATCATCGACATCCTGCGTGTTTACTGTGTATGCAATTCGGAAATTCTCCCCCACAGCTACCTGTGACGGGGCAGAAACAGATATTCCCTGTGAATATGACCTGCATACACACAGCAACATTATACATAATACTAAATGTAATTTCGTGATCCTCATAATAACATGAATGTCATTAAATGAAAATGTCTTACCAATTTTTTTCGAGTTTTCTTGACCGCGAATGGTGTGACTCGTTTTGCATTCGTTTTTTTGTTTCTTTTTCAGCCTGCATAGCAGCATTAAGCAATTGTTCTGCGTTATCCTTGCTCATCTGCTCCTGCTTGTGCTGAGTATCTTGTTTTTGCTGAGTTTTTTGTTTTTGCTGTTTTTCCTTATTATTCTTGTTTTGTTTATCGTCCTTATTGTTTTGTTGAGGTTTATTCTGACTGTTTTTTTGCTGTCTCTTACATAACGCCAGATTATAACGAGTCTCATTATCATCCGGATTATTTCTAAGACTTTCTTTGTATGCAGATATTGCTTCTGCAAACATTTTACGATTCTGACAAATGACCCCTATATTGTGGAAAATTTTGGCTTTACGCATGGCGTTCTTCTCCACCCTTGCAGCCTTCTGATATTCTTCTACGGCAGCGGAGTCCTTTTGCTGCATCATTAAAGCACATCCAAGATTATACAACGCCTGCGGATTGTCAGGATTCACGGCAACAGCCTTTCTGTATTCCGCTTCTGCCTTTGAATATTCCTGCATCCTGTACAGTTTGTTACCTGAGCGTATGGACTGCCGGTCTGCCTGTGCCGACACATCAGTCAGACAGGTAAATGTAATAAATAATAATATTATATACCTGTTCATCACTTTTTCCTCCTGAATAAGCGTATGTTCTTAAGAATAGGATTCTTTGCCTCGAGAATGCATACTTCAGTAATGATAAGAATCAGCACAAGAATGCCAAAAGCCTGAAACTGTTCGTCATATTCACTATAGATAACATTCTGTGTCGTACCTTTCTGCAATTTAGAAATCTCCGAATTCAATTTTTCTTGTGCGTCACTTGTATTATCAACGTGAATATACGTGCCGTTTCCTGCTTGGGCAACCTCCTGACACATCCGCTCATTAAGAGCAGTCATTACTGTTTTACCACTTGCATCTGTTAGGTATCCGTTCCCAACAGGTATGGGTGCTCCATTCCCATTTCCGACACCGAGGATAAACACATTTATACCTTTCTTCCTGGCTTCTTTTGCTGCGTCAAGAGCGCCACCCTCATGGTCTTCTCCGTCAGTGATGACTATTATAGCACGCCCTATTTTCTCCCGTTGGCTAAAACTGTTCATCGCCAGTCTTATTGCGCGCGCAATATCGGTTCCCTGAGTAGAGATAAGAGACGGATCCATATTCTGCAGAAACATTTTTGCAGAAACATAGTCGTTGGTTATAGGTAACTGTACGAAAGCTTCACCGGCAAATACAATAAGTCCGATTCTGTCTTCCGTAAAATTATCAATCAGATTCTCCACCAGCAACTTGCTTTTGTCAAGTCTTGACGGTGCCACATCTCTCGCGAGCATGGAATTGCTTATGTCGACAGCTATAATCGTTTCAATGCCATTACGGCTCTCATTCGATATTTTGGTTCCACTCTGCGGACGTGCAAGCATGAAAGCGACAAGAGCCAATGCAGCCAGAATAAGCATGAACTTTACCGTGGGTCTGTATTTTGAGACATCCGGCATCAACTCTGTAACAAGCGACATGTCACCGAATTTCTTCAGTTTTGCCATTCTACGCTTGTATGTAATGAACCGTAGCAACAGCAATACCGGCACAAGCAGTAGAAGCCAAAGATATATTGGATCCTCGAATCTAAACATCTCTCTTAAATTTTATGGTATTCTTCTTAATACCGTCGTTCTTAGTAAAATGTCTGACAGCAGTACAATGAACAATGCAAACGCGAACGGCTGGAACGCCTCATACCGTTTTGAGAATTTCTTTACGTTCATCTTTGTCTTCTCAAGTTTGTCAATATCGTTATATATCTGCTGTAGTTCACGGTTGTTGGTAGCCCTGTATGAATTTCCGTCTGTCGTTGACGCAATGTCCGTCAGAGTCTTGAAATCTATTTCAACAGGTATTTTTATGTATTGTATACCCCCGGCGACGGGCATCGGATAAGGAGCTACCTTGTTGGTACCTACTCCGATGGTGTATACTCTTATACCGAATTTCTTCGCTATCTGCGCGCTTGTCATTGGAGATATGTCCCCCATGTTGTTGCTTCCATCAGTGAGTAGAATTATAACCTTACTTTTTGCTTTAGAATCTTTCAGTCTGGAAACAGCGTTTGCCAATCCCATACCAATTGCTGTTCCGTCAGCTATAATCCCTCTTGATGCAATATCAGTACGTACAGACTGCAACATGTTAAGCAACGATGCATGATCCGTCGTCATAGGACACTGCGTGAATGATTCGCCCGCAAATATTGTAAGTCCTATATTGTCATCCGGACGCCCGGAGATAAATTCTGCCGCAACATTCTTGGCAGCCTCTATACGGTTAGGCTTCAAGTCTTCTGCCAACATTGATGTGGATACATCCATTGCAAGCATTATGTCAATGCCTTCTACAGATTTACTCCCCCATGAGTTATGTGTTTGCGGACGTGCCAGAACAATAACAAGCAGCACGAAAGCTATACATCTAAGCAACATTGGCATATGGACAATTCTCACACGCCAGCTGCCTCCGACGAAACGATAAGCCTCGGTATCACTCATCCTCAGGGTTGGCTCGCTTTTTTTCTTATAAAGGAAATACCATAACACATATGGTATCAGCAATATAAGCAGCAGGAAATATTCTTTATTTGCAAATTCCATTTTTCTTTATTCCTTATACCATCAACAGATATACCCTATATACCACGAAACAGATCATTGCCACAACAAGAACTGATGCTATAGCGATAAGCGTCTTTATAACAATCCGGTTCTGACGGGTCTTTATGTCATTCTCCGACAGTTTCGGTACAATTTTCTCCTCTGTAGGAAGATTCTCAATCTTTGTCTGATCTATGAAATTTATAGCATTCACCAGATTCATGTCATTCTCGTTGAGCAGTGTAGAATACTTGGCGAACTTGACCAAATCTGCCGTATAAAACAGTTCTTTCAGTTCATCCAGCATACTCTGGTCGCCATTCTCACGAAGTCTGTCGAGTATCTCCGTACTGGTCATCTCCATTGCATTAAAACCGAAACGTTCTTTGATATACTGTCTTAATGCATCCGTGAGCTGGGTATAATATTCTTTCTGATTCTCTGAAGAATTCATTTTCTCCTTGCGTAGACGTTCTATAACAGTCATAGCTTTCTGGTGCGGCAACACTTTCTTTATCACGCGTATGCGCACCATGACCGGCTTGTTCTGTTTCAGACACACCGCAAGATAACAACACAGCATGCATAGTAGCAATACCACTACACTCATCCAGAACACTCCACTCCATTCAGACCAATCGAAAGGATTATCCTGCACATCCTTGGGAGGGAAGAATTTGTCAAGGTGCAACGTGTCTACCTCCACCGAAAGAACTTTCAATGCCAACTGGTTGGCAGCATACACCTTACCGTCCACACTCACTTTCATACCCGGTATGGCATATAGCTTTTCGTCAAAACTCGTAAGAGTAAAAGTTTTTGAAACGGTCATCATGCCATTGTCTATCAACGATGTATCTGCATCTGACGTTCTGAGAACTTCCACTCCCGGTGTGATAAATTGCGCACGCTCGAATGTCGGATAAGCAATCTTTGCACCGCGGTCTGCCGTAACATCAACGGTCAAATTGACCTGCTGCCCTATGAAAATCGCAATTGAGTCTATTGCTGCCTTTACATACACTCGTCCTGTTTTGGCATGCGACACGACGGGCAACATTAAGATTATTATTATAAGAAATTTCTTCAATGTCTTCACTTAATTTCAACTATCATCTGTTTCGTTTGGCAAATAGTGCCATCATAGACCTTACATAATCCTCATCAGTGGCGACAGACATCCAGTCGACATTACTTTTTGCAAAAGTCTCCCCCAACACAGCCTGCCTGTCAAGCCAATATCTCGTATGTGCAGTCCTAAGTCTGGAAGAACTGGTATCTATGTACATTTCATGCCCGCTCTCAGCATCACGCACTTTCATGAGACCTATATCAGGCAATGCTTTCGCCCTCTTATCGTAGACCTGTATTGCCATGATGTCATGTTTGCGGTTTGCTATTTCAAGCTCCTGCAACATGTCTTTACGGTCATAGAAATCACTAAGCAAAAAAGCCGTACATCTCCTTTTTATAACACGTGTTAGATAGGCGACCGCCATACCCACATCTGTCTTCTTGCTTTGAGGATGGAAATCAAGCATCTCCCGTATTATATATAGTATATGCTTACGTCCTTTCTGTGGCGGAATATATTTTTCTATTCTATCCGAAAAAAATATAACTCCTATCTTATCATTATTCTGCATGGCACTGAAAGCAAGAGTAGCCGCAATCTCCGTAACCATGTCACATTTCATCTGACGGGAGGTACCGAAATCCAAGGAACCGGAAACATCAATGAGCAGCATTACCGTCAGTTCGCGCTCCTCCTCATACACCTTGACAAAAGGTTTACGGAAGCGGGCGGTCACATTCCAGTCTATATCGCGCACGTCATCACCGAACTGATATTCGCGCACTTCGGCAAAAGCCATACCACGCCCCTTAAACGCAGAATGATACTGACCGGCAAATATATTCTGGCTCAGTCCACGCGTTTTTATTTCTATCTTACGAACCTTCTTTAATAAATCAGACGTCTCCACCCCAAATATTGTTTTGTTGAATCACATTACAAATGAAGTTTTATGGAACTTCAACTTTGTTTATAATCTTAGAAACAATTTCTTCTGCTGAAGTATTGCTTGCCTCTGCCTCATAAGAAAGACCTATGCGGTGGCGCATCACATCATGGGCGACAGCGCGCACGTCTTCAGGCACGACATATCCCCGATGTTTTATGAAGGCGTAGGCACGCGACGCTTTCGCAAGATTTATGCTGGCACGTGGCGAGCCTCCGAAAGTTATCATATTCTTCAACTCCGGCAGTCCGTAACGGTCAGGATATCTTGAAGCAAAAACAATGTCTGCAATATATTGTTCGATTTTTTCATCAAGATACACTTCATTTACAATTTTTCTTGCCTTTAGTATCTCTTCCGCTGTTGTCACAGGACGCACGGCAGGCTGTTCTCCGCTGATGTTTGAACGTATTATCAGTTTTTCCTCTTCAAGCGTAGGATAGCCTATTATTACCTTCAACATGAATCGGTCGACTTGGGCTTCCGGAAGCTGATAAGTACCTTCCTGCTCAATCGGGTTCTGGGTCGCCATAACAAGGAACGGATTTGGCAATGCAAAAGTCTCTTCACCTATCGTCACCTGATGCTCCTGCATGGCTTCAAGAAGTGCGCTTTGTACTTTTGCCGGGGCGCGGTTAATCTCATCAGCCAGCACGAAGTTTGCGAAGACAGGTCCTTTTTTCACATGGAATTTTTCATCTTTCTGAGAATATATCAACGTACCAATCACGTCTGCCGGCAACAGGTCCGGAGTAAACTGTATTCTGCTGTAATCAGCATCTATAAGCTGAGAAAGCGTCTTTATAGCCAATGTCTTGGCAAGACCAGGAACACCTTCCAGCAATATATGTCCGTCACTGAGAAGTGATATAAGCAACGAATCAATGAGATGCTTCTGTCCTACTATCACACGGTTCATTCCTGTAACAAGATTGGTTACAAAACCGCTCTGCTGTTCTATCCGGATATTAAGTTCACGAATATCAATAGATTCTGCCATATTTTATATATATTAATTTTGTCGCAAAATTACAATATTAATCAGAGAGAGGCGAATGATGCGCTCTAAATTATATTAAAAAAGGGGCTGGAAACACGTCTTCACATATAAACAATATAAATATTGAGTACATCTGTAATCACTTGATTTATCACGAATAGGCAGTCAGACTACATCATTCTTTCATGCTCATGTATGGTCTGTCGGTTTCATGTTTTGTAAAAGATATAGAGTGCTACAACGGGCAAAAGCATGAAGCAAAATCGCAGTAGCAGTGCGGATGAAGGATGAAGAGTATACTACCAAGTAATAATCTTGCGTTGGAGGTATAACAACCTATCTGTATTTATATTTATGATTTAAGGTGGATGATTCAAAAACCTTATTGAGTCTTTTATTAATATCACAATTCATTAGCGTTTTAACCACATTCTCATCAAAACACTAATATAACATTTACACTAAACTGTAAGGTCTTCATCCGTATTTCTTACAGCTACCATACTAATCTGTTTCCGTTTATGTCTCAGACGCAGCGTGCCGCACCGGGAGAATGTCGGAAACAACATTCCATCAGCTGTACGTAAGAAAGCCGAAGAACTTACAACTTAGTGTAAATGCGTGCCGGAAGGTCTTACGACCTGTCATGTTGAAAAACGAGAAAAGAGAATGCTCAATTTCCGTTCATTACATTATACCGTCCTCACGTAGTTTTTTCTGCCATCTCCAAGCAGAAGCCAGCACATCCTCCAACGGGGTTTCCGCTTTCCAGCCAAGCACATTGTTGGCTTTATCAACATTTCCCCAGACCTTCTCTATATCACCTTCGCGTCGTGGCGCATAGCTCCAGTTGACCTTTACACCGGTGGCTTTTTCAAAGCCTTCTACAACCTCAAGTGTAGAAACACCCTTACCTGTTCCGACATTAAACACCTCAACTGCGTCTGTATCCTGCTCAAGCACTCGTGCCATTGCCGCAACATGAGCCTTGGCGAGGTCAACAACATAAATATAGTCACGAATGCATGTTCCGTCCGGTGTATTATAATCATTTCCGAAAATTTTCAGTTCCTTGCGTACACCTATCGCTGTCTGTGTGACAAATGGAATAAGATTCATCGGCACGCCATTGGGAAGTTCGCCGATATATGCAGACGGATGGGCGCCTATCGGATTGAAATAGCGTAATATTATTGATTTTATCGGTGCTCCGCTATGAATATAATCACAGATTATCTCTTCGTTTATCTGCTTTGTATTGCCATAAGGAGAAAGTGCTTTCTGTATAGGAGCCTCCTCTGTTACAGGCAGATTGTCTTCTGACGGCTGACCATAGACGGTACAGCTTGACGAGAATATTATGCCTTTCACATTATATTTTGGCATTAGTTCGAGGAGGTTTATCAGCGACACGATATTGTTGCGATAATACAGCAAAGGCTTCTCCACGCTTTCACCGACTGCCTTTGATGCCGCAAAGTGAATAATGCCTTCTATCTGAGGATACTTTTCGAAAACAGCCTCAACAGCATTTTTTTCACGAAGATCCACGTTTTCAAATGCGGGACGCACTCCTGTAATCTTCTCTATGCCGTCAAGAACCTCAATCTTTGAATTCGACAGATTATCGACTATTACCACATTGTAACCTGCCTGTTGCAGTTCTACCGTTGTGTGTGAACCGATGAAACCGGTTCCTCCTGTAACTAAAATCGTTTGTTTCATAAATTTAGTTTGTTATATTAAGACTTATATTTTCCTTCATTCTAATCCGAACAGAGACCTAAGACCATTGTCTACTCCGCTGAATCCCATAAACGCCAATGCAAGAATGCCTGCCGTAACAAGCACAACCGCCATTCCGCGCATACCCTTTGGAATGTTCACCATGGACAATTGCTCACGCAGACCGGCAAAAACAATCAGCGCGAGGGCGAATCCTACTGCTGTGGAGAATGCGTAAACGATGCTTTCCGCAAGATTGAAATCCTTCTGTATCACCAATATCGCAACTCCCAAAACGCAACAGTTAGTTGTAATCAACGGCAGAAATATGCCTAATGCCTGATACATCACAGGTGACGCTTTCTTCAGAATTATCTCCACCATCTGCACCAAAGAGGCTATTATGAGGATGAATGCTATAGTCTGCATGTACTGAAGACCTGCCGGATCGAGCACAAACTTCTGAACCAGATATGTCACGACTGTGGATAAAGTAAGCACAAAAGCGACGGCGAGACCCATACCCAAAGCTGTCTCGACCTTCTTTGACACTCCGAGGAACGGGCATATCCCAAGAAATTGGGACAGGACGATGTTATTTACAAATATAGCGGATATGAATATCAATATATATTCCATAGTTATGACTTCTTGAATTTATTGACCAGTGCTATCAGATAGCCTAATGTAAGGAAAGCTCCGGGAGGCAATATGAACAACAGCATATTTGTCGTATCCGGAAGCAAGACCACTCCAAACAGAGAACCTGCGCCAAGCAGTTCGCGCAACATACCGAGCACGGTAAGCGCGATGGTGAACCCGATGCCGATTCCAACACCGTCGAAGAAACTCGGAACAGCTCCGTTCTTACATGCAAAAGCCTCGGCGCGTCCCAGTATTATACAATTCACCACTATCAAAGGTATGTATATTCCCAATGACTTGTTTATTGAAGGAAGGTATGCCTGCAGACACATCTGCAATATTGTAACAAAAGATGCTATTATAACAACAAATACAGGAATGCGGACACTGTCCGGTGTGAGGTTCTTGACGAGCGATATGACAACGTTAGAACATATTAATACAAACATCGTAGCCAATCCCATAGACATTCCGTTGACGGCAGACGTGGTAGTTGCCAGTGTGGGACACATTCCGAGCAGAAGAACAAATGTAGGATTCTCCTGCACAATGCCGTTTATTACTATTCTAAGATAATTCATTGTTCCCATTATTATATTCAGTATTCCTCAAAATGCGCTCTCAGTCACCGCTTTTCCGGCTTTCCTCATAAACCTCATATGCCTGATTTACAGCCTTAAGAAAAGCTCTTGTCGTTATTGTTGATGCAGTGATGGCGTCGACAGTACCTCCGTCTTTAGTTACTGCCAGAGGTTTACCGTCTGACATGTCATGACCTGTTATGTCACCCTTGCCTCCTTCATCAAACCATTTGTCCGCCTTTGTACCAAGTCCGGGAGTCTCTGAAGACTGCAATATTGTATAACCGAGTATTCTTGAGTTTTCATCAAAACCTACCAGAATTTTCATTTGTCCTCCAAATCCCATCACACTGCTTTCTATTGCCTTTCCCACATCACCGGCACCATCACCGGTTATACGATAAACAACAAACAGTTCCTGTCTGCCGTCATTATCAATTACAATACTGTCCGCAGAGTCTACAACGATATTGTTGTTGCGCATGACTGTTTTTATTCCGTCAGAAAGAACTTTGTCTGCCTGCACTTTTATCGGTTCTTCCGTAACATGATTCACAACAGCCAGCAAGGCACCGGTAATTACGGTGACAGTAATCAAGACCAATGACATATTGCGGAATGTGGATTTCAATTTTTCCATATCTTTGACTTTTATTTCCTATTCTCTCCGAAACGCTTCGGTCTTACATACATATTAATCAAGGGTGTAAACGCATTCATGACGAGAATCGCGAAAGACATTCCCTCCGGATATGCTCCCCAGTTGCGTATGAATATCGTCAGGACAGCTATGGATACACCATATATTATCTGACCTTTATGTGTCATTGGCGATGTGACATAGTCTGTGGCCATGAATATGGCTCCCAACATCACGCCGCCGGAAAACAATACCGTCATCGGGTCGGCATAGGAGGAGTCGACAATATGAAGTATGCCTGAAAAGGCAAAAATCGTCAACAAAATGCTTATGGGTATATGCCATGTAATTATATTACGCCAAAGCATATAGGCGAGACCTGCCAATAATGCAAGAGCACACACCTCGCCAATAGAGCCGCCACCGAACGCCGCACCGTTATTGCCCAAAATCATACTGAGAGAATCCGGCAGTTTTTCCAACACAGTCGCGTCACCGGTTTTGGCAGCCTCTTTCATAATGCTTAAAGGGGTAGCTTCGGTCACGGCATCCATGTAGTGCCATTGCTGTCCGGCGACAGGCCATGACGTCATCTGTGCAGGAAACGAGACCAAAAGAAAACATCTACCCACCAAAGTCGGATTAAACGGATTGCAGCCCAATCCTCCAAATGTCATTTTTCCTATGCCGATGGCAACCAATGAACCTATAACGACAATCCATACCGGAATGTTTGACGGCAAGTTGAAGCCGAGAAGCAGGCCTGTTATTACGGCAGAGCCGTCAAGAACAGACAGATTCCGGTTGCGGAGAAGATAGCGGTTTATAGCCCATTCAAAGAACACGCACGAAACGACACTCGTGATGCAGACAACTGCCGCACCTACTCCAAAATAATAGAACGAGACCAGCAATGCCGGCAACAGTGCGATGACGACACCGTACATATTACGTTTTATACTGTCATTTCCATGTATATGTGGTGATAAAGATACAATCAGGTTTGACATAATTATTAACTTTTTTGTTTACGCGCCCTTATGATGGTCATCACTTTTGATTTTCCAAAACGTATATTGTCAAGCATCGGTCTGTTGGCAGGACATGTGTACTGACATGACCCGCATTCTATGCATGATGTGATGAAATGTTCTTCTGCCATCTCCCAATTATGAGCAGCGGAGGATGTGGCAAGAACATACGGCTCAAGTCCCATCGGGCAGACACCCACACATTTGGCACATCTGATGCAGGGACCTGTCGCACCGTCACGCACGGCTTCTTTTCCCGACAGGACTGTTATGCTGTTTGTGCCCTTGCACACCGGGACACCTGTCGTCATAAGTGCCTTGCCCATCATGGGGCCGCCTGCTATAATCTTGTTGTCTCCGTCCGGAAGTCCGCCACATGCGTCAATGAGCTGACTTATCGGAGTCCCCATCCTTACAAGGAAATTCTTCGGCTGGCTGATGTGCTTACCAGAGACACTTGTGTATCTTTCGAACAACGGTTTGTTCTTCATTACCGCCTGATATACGGCGAAGGCAGTCCCGACATTCACGACAACCGTTCCGACATTGGCTGGTATTGCGGGCGGGTCGGGAACCTGACGTCTTGTCACAGCGTCAATAAGCTGTTTCTCGCCACCCTGAGGATATTTCTGTTCCAATGGAACAACCTTTATGCTTCTTTCACCGATGGTCTTCTCCTGAAAAAGTCTAATTGCCGCAGGCTTGTTCCGCTCAATACCGATGTAAGCTACGGGAGCGGAAACAGCCATAAGCACCAATTTCACACCTACAAGAATTTCATCCGCATGCTCCATCATAAGTCTGTAATCAGACGTTATGTACGGTTCACACTCTACTGCATTTATGATGACACAGTCTATTTTTGACGTAGATGGCGGATTAAGCTTAACGTATGTAGGGAATCCGGCGCCTCCCATTCCGGTTATGCCTGCGTCCCTTATGCGTGTTATAATATATTCCGGTGTAAGTCCGTCGTGTCCGTCAAGTGTCTCAAGAGCATCACTTCTGTCAATGGATTCCTCCCACTCATCGCCCTCTGTCTTTATTATAATAACCGGCTTGCTATAACCGGTAGCGTCAATTATAGTCCCTATTTTTGTGACAGTACCTGAAACGGAAGAATGAACCGGTGCTGAGACCGGTCCGCCAGCCTCTGCTATTTTTGTGCCGACCTTGACCTTGTCTCCCTTTTTAACTATAGGCACAGCCGGCGCACCTATATGCTGCGACAGAGGAAAGAAAGCCTGTTGGGGCAGTTCAGCCACACACGTCTCGATTTCCGCCGTAATCTTGTTTTCTTCCGGATGAATCCCTCCTATTCTGAACGTCTTGAACATCATATGATGAAGTCTTTATAGAACACAAATATGTAAACACGCAATTAAGACAGCATAAACATGTACGTAATCAGCTGCCGCATACAAGCATCCTGACAGCGTTTCTCGGACACACCTCTACACACTTTCCGCATGATTCGCACCGCTCCATGTCGATACGGGCAAGTCCATTCTCTATCGTAATGGCACCCGTAGGACATTCCTTTGCGCATTTTCCGCAACCGATGCAAGACACGCCACAAGCCTTGGATGCCACCGCCCCACTGTCACAGTTCATACACCTTATATATACTGAAGGTTTTGTATCTTGCCTCTCTCGTAATTCTATAATATTGCGGGGACACTCCTTTACGCACGCACCACATCCCACACACTTTGACGTGTCAACTTCAGCAATGCCGCTTTGAGTACCGATGGATAAAGCTCCGAACATGCATGCGTTCACGCAATCGCCACACCCGAGGCAGCCATAGCCACAGGCTGATTCTCCCGCGCTGCACATATGTACAGCAAAACAGGTTCGAAGTCCTGAATATTGTGAGACAGAAGGACGGATGTCGCGTGTCCCCCCACATCTTACGACAGCCACTTTAGGTGCTATATCTCCAGCATCCACATTCAGCAGTGTGCCGATACGTCTCATCGTCTCATTGCCTCCTACAGGACAGAAGAGCCCTTCAATGGATCCGGAATCAGCCGCACTGACAACCGCAGAAGCAAAGCCGGAGCATCCTGGATAGCCGCATCCGCCACAGTTGGCATGAGGCAGAAGTTCCGCAACACATCCTACACGGCTGTCTTCCTTGACATAAAACTTTCTGGAACAGACATAAAGAACCAGCGATGCGACAAACGCTATCGAGCCAAGTACCAACACTGCAATCAACAGATAATCCATGCTAACTCAAATCTTTTTTATATCCATTATCTCAAAAGAGAATCTCTTATCCAATCTATCCCGCAACAGATACAAGATGAAGTAATAGACGGCAACCATTCCCAAAGATGTCAAGGATATGATTAAATCATTCTCACAAAAGGTTTCAGCTATAAAAAAGGATACAAGCATGATGGCAAGAGGAAGTCCGAAGCCATATGTCACCGCCATACGCGCCATGCTGTCACGGACTGCGACAACAACACTGTCTCCTTCTTTTAATCCTGAAACATGCGCGCCACGAACTGTCACATCCATCTCACGGCTTTCTGTCTTATTGCACAGACCGGAAACTTTGCATGAAACGCACGCTGAAGTCCGGACAATCCGCACAATGAAGCTATCTCCATTAACGGCAACAACAACTCCGTCATGTGCGATTCTGTTACAGGATTGGCTCATACATATTTCTAATATATATGTGCAAAAGTAACATTATAATTTCTAAATAGCAAATAAAACTATAATATTTTCGTCCGTTTTTAGCTCACTATTCCCGAAAAATAGTATATTTGCATCATATTATTACAAAGACTGATATGAAGACATCCGAACAGACAACGCAGCAGATTGAGCGTTTCGTAAAGAAAATCATCCAGAAGTTCCCGCCGAACGAGGAAACGTCGCTTCTTACTGATATTCATATAAGAGTGTCACAAGACAGCGGTGAAATGATTTCATTCGATGATGACGACAGGGAAATAACCCGATGTGTTGTAGAACAATGGATAAACAACAATGACGAACGTTTCTATAAGGACGTAACGGTGGTGTTGCAAGACACACTACAGAGATTGCACGACGCAATAGACAATATGGGAATTATGAAACCATACAGTTTTGTCCTCGAAAATGAAGAAAGGGAAAACATCTCTGAATTGTACGTTGCCGACGACGATACGGTAATCATTGGCGGAAACCTGATGGAAAACCTCAACGACGACCTTAACTCTTTCCTGTCAGAACTGCTTGGTAAAGAAAAATAAAGAACTGCTCCGACAGGTGTGCATATTGTCCACTGCACATGCGACATCATAACAGCCGATGGGAAGGACATATGATTGTCAACCATCGGTGTCCGTCAAGACTTTTCCGCAAAAGTGCAAGAGCATGACAAGCACGGAGATTGATTTAATTCAGATATATCATTTGGAGTAGACCTGTCTTAAATCTTATGGAAGTTATGTGCATACCGGAAGCCATGATTATTTGCCTGACACAAATGAATATTTATCCGGAACGAGCAGTAAAAAATCTTTACATTAACGTGAGTTCGACGAATTGTAAGTGTCTGTAAATTTGGTGATTAGCGAAAATTGTTGTAATTTTA
>OGGT01000047.1_pt1 | contig 77941 bp, 63 predicted proteins | sample 1571311 | NCBI WGS metagenome assembly OGGT01 (sample SAMEA2581931, study PRJEB24529) | metagenome | biome: Human gut stool | place: China | collected 2011
CGCAAGGCAGTCCGGAAGCCACTACCGCAGGAATGCACGCCGTGGCACCAGGCAGACACCGCACGGTTATACCGGCTCTGACAGCCTCACGGGCAAGAAAGAATCCCGGGTCGCTTATTCCCGGTGTTCCGGCATCGCTCACAAGGGCTACGTCCTGACCTCCTTTGAGACGCTCGATTACAGATGCCGTCGTGCCGTGTTCGTTGAACTTATGATGTGACAGCAGCCGGTTCTGTATGTCGAAATGCTTCAGAAGCACACCCGAAGTACGCGTGTCTTCGGCAAGAACGACATCCGCCTCTTTCAGTACACGGATGGCACGCAACGTCATATCTTCCATATTGCCCACCGGCGTAGGCACGATATAAAGTGTTCCCATACTGCGGACAAATATAACTAAATATTCCTCACGGACAAAAAAAGCCTTCATTTCTTTGCAATTTTTAAAACGTCTTTGTACTTTTGCAACCAACATGACAGATTATTTATCAGACGAGGCACACCGCCCGGGAAGAATTGAAGTGATATGCGGTTCTATGTTTTCAGGCAAGACAGAGGAACTGATAAGGCGTCTGAAACGCGCCAAGTTCGCACGTCAGAAAGTGGAGATATTCAAACCGGCAATAGACACGCGCTATTCGGACGTTGATGTGGTGAGCCACGACAACACATCCATACAGTCGACACCCATAGAGTCGTCTTCAAGCATACTGCTGCTGGCGTCAGACATCGATGTGGTGGGAATAGACGAGGCGCAGTTTCTTGACGAGGGTCTTGTGGAGGTATGCAACGAACTGGCAAACCGCGGGACACGGGTCATCATAGCCGGGCTGGACATGGACTTCAAAGGAGTGCCGTTCGGACCCATGCCGGCATTGTGCGCCATTGCCGACGACGTGACGAAGGTTCACGCCATATGCGTGAAATGCGGCAATCTTGCTTATATAAGCCACAGGATAGTTGACGGCGAAAAGCGTGTGATGCTCGGTGAGGAGAGCGAGTATGAGCCGCTATGCCGCGAATGCTACAAGAAGGCAATGGAAGGAAGGCTGTGACAGACATACTCCACCGGCAAGACACATGATGCGTACATGAGATACATAAATCATTGACAACGTTCTTTCACAACCGTCGCGGACCATTGGTTTGCCCATATGATAAATTCTGTATAAAGCCGTTATAAAATGCATCCGGGCTGAACAACGTCATACAAACGCCCGCACCGGATGCAAGAACAGGGAAAACGCAATGGCAAGACATGGCATACTGAAACTCCTGAAACAACATATCAGACAATTAACGGAAATATAATACGCATTCATTACACCATTTCCAAACTAACATAAAATTATGCTTGAAGAAAAAATCACCTTCGATAAGTTCGTAAGATGGATGCTGATAGCAATCCTTGTCATTGCCGTACTGTATGCCATCAACTATCTTAGCGGCGCTCTATTGCCTTTCATAATAGCCTGGCTCTTCGCTTATCTGCTTTATCCACTGGTGAAATTCATACAATATAAGATGAAAGTAAAGGTCAGGGCGATTGCCATAATAATCGCGCTCCTTATAGTAATAGGTGTGATAGGCGGCATGGTATATTTCATAATACCTCCTATGATAGAACAGTTCCAGAAACTTTATGAGGTGTTCATGAGATGGCTGCAACAGACAACGCATACAAACGATCTGTCACTGATTGTAAAAAGATGGGTTGTAGACAACCGGCACGAGATAGAGAGGTTCTTCAAGAGCAAGGACTTCAGCGACATCCTGAAAAGCGGTATGCCCAAAGTGTTCTCCGTTCTCGGGCAAACCGCCAGCGTGATTATAAGCATCGTGGCGTCATGTATAACACTGCTATACATGTTCTTCATACTCCTCGATTATGAATATCTCACGACCAACTGGATAAAGATATTCCCGAAAAAGAACCGTCCGTTCTGGCAGGAACTCATGAAAGACGTGGAACGCGAACTGAACAATTACATACGCGGACAGAGTTCGGTAGCTTTATGCATGGGCATAATGTTCTGCATAGGATTCACAATTATGGATTTTCCGATGGCTATAGGACTGGGAATTCTCATCGGAATAATGGATCTTGTGCCCTATCTACACACGTTCGCGCTCATACCCACCGCATTCCTCGCCATGCTCAAAGCAGCCGACACGGGACAGAACTTCTGGTATGTATTCGGCTTGGCTGTAGGACTGTTCATCCTTGTACAGATTATCACCGAGACAATTGTCATTCCCAAAATAATGGGTAAGGCAATGGGACTCAACCCGGCGATACTGCTGCTCTCGCTGTCAGTATGGGGCGCCATGCTCGGATTCATCGGATTGATAATCGCTCTCCCCCTTACAACGCTTATTATAGCATATTGGCAGAGATACGTAACCAAAGAACACGAAATAGACAAAATACAAGAAAAAAGCCTGAAATAATTTGCGTGTTTCAAAAAAAAGCAATACCTTTGCACACGCTTTCAAGATACAAGCTATCTGAGCACCCATGGAGATCCGTTAGCTCAGCTGGTAGAGCACAACACTTTTAATGTTGGGGTCTTGGGTTCGAGCCCCAAACGGATCACTTATTAAACCATTGAAAATCAGGCGGTTATCTTTAAACGGATGACTGCCTGTTTTGTTTTTATACGCTGTTTTTCCCGTTAAAGTTAAACCATGAGTTAAACCAAAATGGAATGAGCGAAACAGTGAAAGCCGTATGCTACAAATGTAAAACTCTTGCGAATGGCGAAAAACCGTTGATGATACGTATATGCAAAGACGGCAGGAAAAAGTATGTAAGTCTTGGTATATCTATAAAGGAAGAACTGTGGGATTTCAGGAATAATGCACCCAAGCCACAATGCCCCAACCGTGAAAGGATATGTATCGTCATCAATGAGAAAATTTGCGAAATACAGAAGGCGGTGCTGGACAAGAAGATAGCAGGGAAAGATTTTACTGCAACGACTTTGATGGAGGCCACTGTATCGAAACGTAATAGGAAAAAGACTGTCGGTGAGTATTTCTTGTCATACATTTCAAACTTGAATAAAGAAGGTAGGGTAAGGTATGCAGGGATGTTTAAGGTTTCGTATTTTTCCTTCATCAAATTCAACGGACATCTTGACATGGCGTTTTCTGACATAGACGCGACATGGCTTAAGAAATATGAAACGTGGGCAAAGAAAAAAGGTTTGTCTGTAAATACGATAAGTACACGTGTGAGACATTTAAGGGCAATATTCAATTTGGCCATAACCGAACAAGCCATCAAGAATGATTGCTATCCTTTTCGCGCTTATAAAGTATCAAAGCTGAACAAGCAAACAATTAAGAGGGCCATAAGCAAAGATGACGTATTGAAAATTATGCAATATCAAGGAAAGTCAGCAATGGAACGTTTGGCCGTTGATGTTTTCGCGTTTTCATACCTTACAGCCGGGATTAACTTTATAGACATTGCAAAACTGAAACGTACCAACATTATTGAAGGGCACGTAGTGTATTACCGGAACAAAACAAAGAAGCTGATAAACATACCTCTACAACCCCAAGCAATGGCTATAATCAATAAATACAAAAACGAGAACTCTGAATACTTATTCCCGATATTGACTTCATACCACAAAACAGAAATACAAGTCGCGAACAGGTTACATAAAGTATTGGCTAAGCTCAACAAGCACTTAAAAGAAATAGGTCTGGTATTAAACCTTTCCATGCCTCTCACGACCTATGTTGCAAGACATTCATACGCAACAGTACTGAAACGGGCCGGTGTCTCAACATCCATTATAAGTGAATCTTTAGGACACAGTTCTGAACGTATAACCCAAATATATCTTGACAGTTTTAATAATGAACAAATAGACGAAGCAATGAGCCATCTGCTTTAATATGTTTTTATGATGCAGCATTCATGGGCGACAATAGCCTTGAACAAAGTGGGCATTGATAAGTACACAGTCCATGCAGCCCTCAACCACGTAGATGAATCGATGAGGGTGACAGACATTTACATAGAGCGCGACTTCGTCAACGAGAACAAGGCCAACGCAAAGGTCGTGAAGTATGTGTTTGGAAGGTAAAAAGTGATATTATTACAGTTTCAAATGTCCCATGCAAGATATGGCGTAACTGCTTGATATTCAGCAAATGTCCATTCTTCTTGTGTGGGACATTTAAGTGGACATTTAAGGTCTTGGCCAATTGCTTCAACGTCTAATGGTTGTTTGGTAAATGTCCTATATATGTTATTGCACACCTACAATTAGAATTGCGATAAATAACTGTTTCTTAATTGATAAAAATTCCTTTGTTTTTGGGTATATATTGTTTGCTAAATAAATAGCAGTAGACATTTTGTAATTTAAACAAGCGTATTTATTTACATGATTTTTTGTTCAATAAGAGATTAATGTTCATGTAATATCTTTATAAGAAAAACAATAGTTGTCATGCAAACATAAGCCCTTTAGAAACATATAATCTTTTTACATACACTACTTGAAAAGAATGAACATATTCCATTGTTTTATAGAATACGCCAAAATGACATAAGGTCAAAAATGGCAGTAAAAACGTCAAATTGTCAGGCTCTTAGATGCCTTATTCTATTTTTTATTATATTTTTCATTGTTATTTTTTTTGGTATGAAGGTTGCTTTATTGTTAATAACAAACCCCAAATTAACGACCATGAAAAAAGAAAATACATATACGGGAATGGGTGCAAATATACGTGGATATAAAATCTATTATAAAGGTTGTAGCCCATTCAAAGATACAGTAAAAATTGGTATCGCCTCTATTTTAGTAGGTAGTGGAGGTTATTGTGCTTATCGGTCAATAAAAAACAATAAAGACAATAATGTGCCACTATATTTATTAGTCGCAGTTGGTGTGAGTATTTTTATTCAAGACTTTTTTAATAAGGACAGTAGAGAGCAAAATGTGGAGAATTTTGAAAGTAAAAGGCCGTGTGTTGAGAATGAATCAGAAGAAAAACTCGAACAGCGGCAAAATGGAAGGACTGTAAGTCTATATTCAGATGCTGAGACATTAAACGAGATATGCTCAAAGCCGAGTGAAAGTATTGAGTCCTCACAATTATGCGGAGAAATATTGAGCAAGGGCGACAGTCTGACTTTATACAGCAACGCGAAAGAAGGAAAAAGCACTCTTGCCATGGGGATGTGTATAGATATTGCGAACGGCATGAAATCGAAGTTGTTCAAGGATGAGCATATCACGCATACGCCGCATCCGACACGTGTAATATATTATGATTCAGAGTCCTCAATACGTGATTTACAGAACCGGTATAAAGAAAAAGAACTGGCAAGCCCAAAAGGACAGAGCAATTCCCAAGTTTCATCTTACCCCAACAATCTGTCTATTGTACGTGGGACATTTACCTCCGTGGACGCGCTTTTTGACGATATTGAACGCCGTGCAAGGGAACATAATTCTGACGTAGTGGTATGCATAGACAACCTGGCAAACATAATCCCGAATGACTCCAAACAGAATATAGACAAGATGTTCTTTCGGCAGAAAATGATAAAGTCCGAATTTGAGGCCAAAGGTTACAGCGCGACATTTATCATAGTGACTCATACTCCGAAAACGGCACCGGGCAAGAAGAACGAAAACATAAAGGGTTCGTCACAAATCCTGAACTTGTCAACAACGGTAGTGGAACTTTTGCCGACTGACCTTGGACGTGAATACAAACAGTTAAAAATACAGTTTTGCCGAAAGCCGAACTCCTTACAGGACAAATTCATAATTCTAAAGCGTGTGGAAATTCCTTATTTGCATTTTGAGTATTGTGACAGGAAAGACATAAAGGATGAATCGGATGCAGTGGATACATATATACCAAAAACATACTTTACCTCTAAAAGTCCCAAATGTCCCCATCAACAGAATACGCCTAAAAAGACTGCAAGACAAAGCCATATACAAGGTAAACCGACACAGGGCAAAAAACACCAGCCGAACTTAAGAGTCACTACGGATGTCCAAAATGAGATAATAAAGTTGTATAACCAGGGAAAAGGTCCGAGTGCAATCGGACAAAAACTTGGCCTTAGCAGGAAGACAATAACAAGATGGATTCATAGGTTAAAGGAAGAGGGGCGTATCAGTGCTTGAAAAAATAATTTGCCACCCTTTACGGGGTGGCTTTTTCATGTTCTTTTTGTGGGTGTAGACTTGTCTAACATGGGGTGTAAACTGTCATTCGGAGGGGTGTAAACCGGGTGTTAAGTGTAAATGCCATTCGTTTTTATTGCTAGACTTAATCCATTGTTACACAGTGCCTTACCGCCATAAAATCACATCCAAGTTATATAAAATTGGCGGTTACACCCCTGATTTTGCAATACATGGCATATTGTACGGTGAAAGGCGGTCAAACGGAGGGTAATTTGCGGTCTTTTACAATGCGGTTTACGGCCTTTTACAACACGGTTAAATTACGGCAGTATTTCGTAACCTTCCTTCCTGTTGCCTGTACTGTCTTTTATCATACGCTCTTGAACATTTATGTACACTTCAAGTTCTGCCGCCTTTGCTTTCTTTCCCACAAGTCCGAGGCTGTCATAGATTTGCTGTAGTATGTTCTTCACCTCGGGCTTCGTGTAGAAGTTGCCGACCGTGAACGCTTCCCTGCACTTCCGTATTATCGGCCAGTGATTGCAGTGATAGTCATATTCTTGCTCAATTTTCTGTTCATCGAAATTAAGTCGGGCAAGTTCATCGTAGCCCAATTTGTCATACCAATCGTGATAATGTATGTCGATGAACGGGTTTTGCAGGATGATTGCGTAATGGCTGGAACACGTGTTACGGAAGTCGGAATATATCTTTAGCCTATCCTTATCGCTTGCAGAGTAGTATTGTTGTTCAAAGTCCTTTACCTTCTGCGGCTTTACGTTCATGCTTATGGCGGACTGTATGCTTGTAGTCAGCTGGCAGGAATGTGAGTAATAGTGAGTGCGCTGCTGCCATTTGTTCCACATCGCCATCTGTACGAGAGTGTTTATCCCGAGTGTCTGCCTTCCGTTTACCTGCAACACGTCAACATAATCGTCAACGAATTTTTTATCTTCAGCCCTGTCACGGAACGCCTCCAAAAGTATTGCCTTCATTTCAGGGGTTGCCATGTCGTATAGTGTGATTATTTGGCTTGACTTGTATTCCATCGCCTTTTGCTGTGCCTTGAACTCCGCCGTAGTCATACAGTTCGGTTTTGTCTTGTAATATATGACCGCATCGTGTCGGAACGGGTTTATGTCGAGCCTTTGCCTACCGAGTATCTGCGGTATGTCGAGCATTATGTCCAAGGTCTGCCACTCCTTCCCGGCATTTATGAATACGTAGGTCATGGCGTTTGTTGAATAAAAGTCGACTCCCTCGAACGATGCCTTGGTGCAGAACGTAAATGTCTTGTTCCGTGGATTGTACTTGTCTGTGCACAACCCTCCTGCCTTGAACCCCTTTGGCAACCCTGATACCTTTCCGTCGGAGCACAATATCGTAACCTCGTCGGGCTTAAGGTTGTTCTTAACGATTATGTTTATTATTGACCTTACTTCATTGAGGAATATGCAGGCCTCCGTTGAATAAACCACCTGTCCGTCTACCACTTTCCTCGCAAAATACCCGTTAGCCCTGAAATCCTTTATTATCCTGCCACAGACTTTCTCCGCGCTCTCGTCCTTCTTCATTTGTATCTCCCTTACGTTTGGTTCTTCAAGCACGCTTTTATCCCATTCGAGCTTTATGTACGGAAGGCCCTTAAATTGCGGAACAAAGTCAAGGTACTTGTCTTGTATTGGTGTAGCTGATAGGTAGCAGATGTTTTTAGCTTCACAGTCAAGACGGATAAGGAAGTTCATGTCCGTTGTTCCCTTGAAAGTGGCGTCACCCATAAGGCACTGGAACTCGTCAACCACAAAAAGGAATTTATTGATAGCAGCATTCTTTTTCAGCACGTCAATCACCTTGTCGCATGAATCAAGTGTTACGAGTACCTTTGCGTATTTCTTATTTGTGAACGGTGTACTTCCGCAAAAGCTTATGTAATTGTTCAACTCCGACATCAGTCTCTTTATGTCATCTGCTCTTTTTCCGTTGTTCGTATATGGAGAATGGAATAGGAATGTGTCGGGATGTTGTTCGTGTTTGTCCTTCAGTGCCTGCAAGCGTGGGGATATTATTACTACGTCGATACTTGAATTTAAGAACAACGATGTACCTCCACAGCCTGTAACGGTCTTGTTGAGTATGAACTTGTTGAAATGTCCCAGGTAAGTAAGAAGGTCTGGGTCTTCACTCATGTACCTGCAACCTTTGGGTATATCATAATATTTTTCCATTTTTTCTATCTTTTAAATTGTTATTGTTGTACGTTCCACCAATATTTACAAGGTTAACGGAACGCATTGTTGTTTTACTTTTATTATTCATTTGCTTAAGCGGCGCAAGCCTACTTCAAACGAAAGAAGAAAGATGTTGTGGTTTGTATTTTGCCTTGGTGTTTATATTTGTTCCACCCATAAAAAAGCTGCACATTTGTTATATCAAAGTTAACAGGATGCAACTGTTTTACCATTGGATTACCGTATATTTAAGTATCAACCGGTATTCAATTAAAAAAGGCTGCACCTTAGTCACTTCATGGTTAACAGTATGCAACCTTTTATCTCCAAATATCCTGCATATATAAGTATCACCCCTAATTTATGGAAAAAATCCTGCACTTCTTTTTCTCTTTCGTCAGATGTAGGCCAACGCCGCATGAGTTGGTTATCCTATTGTTTTTTACCATTACATAACATACTTGCCTTCGGTTTACTTTGGGCATCATCCCCTGCAGTGTTTTTGTCATGTTATTTGTAAAATGTAAAATCAACAGTACCGAAGTTGTCTTTCTCTGTTTTATAGGCATTAGTTACATGACTTGTTATTTCATCTTCTGTCATGGTATCGCTTTCCCAGTCTTTGATAAAATACTCCAAAGCCAAATCCTCTTCAACTCCCCACTTACAGAATAAACAGGCCAACTTGAAGATACTGCAAGCCCTATGTCCTTCCTGCCAATATTCGGGATGGTTTCTTTTCCAGACAGAGTTCATTATGCTTATTATGCTCCTGTCAGATATTTTCTTTCCTGTTTTGGCATAATGGTTTGTAGGTTGTGCTTGCCTTACTTGCTGTACTTGGATTATCGGTTTTATTGTAGGTACGTAATGGTAAGGCACGGGATTAGGATTCACCCATATGTTCGGGTCGTAGCTAAGGTAGTTTCTTCTTGCCAGGTCTCTACAACTCGTGTCAGGGTTTACAATGTTGAATTTGGCCAATAGCTGTTCATACAAGTCTCTGTGATTGTTCGGATTGGTATTGTCATGGAGAACCAATGCTTTCAGTCTCCCTCCGCTCGGTGTAACGAAAACTGAATACACGCAGGGAGTTATTATAAGCCTGCGCCATAAATGTTGCATTTCGTTATAACCTTCTATATCATCGAAGTCCATAGCCGTCACGTTGGAATACTGCATAATATGAGATTCTTCCACTTCTGAGAATACACCATTGTAAGCCACAGTAGGCAACAGTCTTTCTTTCCATTGTTGCTGTTCGGCATGGGTGTTCAAACTCCTGATGTACTCTACAGCTTGTTTCAATGTGTACTGACCATATTTATAATCATTCATCAAGATGTTCCCTTCCCTGATGATTTTCACTACATCGTCAACTGTTGCACAGCCAAGATGGAACTTTGTGTAGTTGATACGCTGGGTTAATGTTACTTGTTGCATTGTCTTCATCTTGTTCTTAATTTTTAAATTTAATTCTTCCATAATATATCTTTTTTTAAATTCACAGGTAAGAATTTGGAGGCTTCAGAATTCCCCTTTTTGTCATTTTGCGCAATAAAACGACATTTTTATTGTAAAACAACTTGTAATTTTTCAAGAAAGAGAAAATAAAAACCGCCAAGAGGGTAACTCCTGACGGTACGTTATTCTTTTTACTACGTTTTTACATTTTGTCAATATACCAGCCTTAACTTTACATACTCGGGGGTTATCTCCAGTTTGATGTCCTTCATGCGGCTTGCACCCAACTTCCTTGCAGACTTCTTGTAGCTTTCAATAAAATCATCTATGTCGATGAAGGTATTGAAATAACTTCCGAACGGTGCTTTTGGATATGGCTCCGGCATTCTGAAACCATTTAGTCCTGTGCCTGTTATGGTATCGGCATCGGCGGAGTTTATTTCACCCTCCTCAACCAAGTTCTGCAAGGATGTGCGGTTGAATGTAAACTCGAATTCATTGTCAGACGGATTGCAAGCGGAGAAAACAACCCTGCGCTCCTCTTCCTCTTCAGTAACACTGTCAAAAACATTCTGGATTTCCTGTTGAACACTCATTAATGTGGAAGGTTCAATCTCACGAACCTTGCCTACTAATAATATCTTTTTCATAATATTTTACTTGTTTTTGTGATTTGATTATCAATGTTATATCGTAGCTCCTTTTTAAATATCCGACCCGTCCTTTGTAAGCGTCGCTACGTTTTCTCTCACGCAGACATGTTCCAAGTATTTCCTGCAAGGTCGTTTCAATGCAGAGTCCGGTTTTCAAGCCAACCGTAAATACATCGCCAATAGAAAGTGGACTTATATTAAACAGCTTCTTCATATTCACAAGTCAGTTTTATCTTCATATTCATCATTGACAGTATGTTCCTCCTCATAAAAATACTCTTCTTCATAATAGGAATCCTCTGTGTCTGAGTCCACTTCTTCGTCGTCATCCTTCATATCGTCAATCACCACCCAGTCGTCCTTGTGCCTCATTAAAAGGAACTCATAAAGCGACCAAACGTCATCCTCGGTGAAAGATTCCGAGTCACAGTCCGACGATTCGTTTTCAATGGCAATGAGGTCCTCCCTTATCCTGTCCAGCAACTCCGACTTGTACTTTACTTCCATTATGTCACCATTGCTCATTATGACTCTTGCTTTGTTGTCGTTCTGTCTTTTTATTTTCATCATATTATTCTTGGATTTTTATTTGTTTGTAATTCATTGTTAGTTACTATTTTGCATATCCATAGTAAAGGGACTTGGCACTCAATTGAACCAATATTCTTGCTTTCGTGATTATAGAAACCAAGCCTTGTTAGACTGTTCCCGTTTTCATGGTCGATAAACTCTTTCTCCACTAATAAACCGTATTCGAGGAGTTTAGTTGATGCGAAAAAATGTTTACAGGCTCTTACACCGTTTCCTGCCTTTTCATTTTTCATGAATATCCCCTTTCTGCTTTTTTGAGTTAATTGTTAATGTTATGTCGAACTCGTCCTTAAGGTACTTTACTAATGTCTTATAAGCATCTGTTCTTTTCCTTGCTCTCGGTATTACGGTAAGAAGCTCGGACAAGTCAACCTTAATGCAGAGTCCACTTTCAAGTTTTCTGCCGATGTAAGTTTCAAGTGCTTCTATATCCCTCTTGAATTTGTCCGGCACTATTACTGTGTTTTCTTTGTTTGTGATTACATCTGGAGAAACACAATCCTGACGGTCCCCTGAATACTGCACTTCATCAGAGAATAATTTGTTTAAATATTTTATTATCATAAAACTTGAATTTTTATCTTATCTCACTAATCAGGCTTTAAGACTTCTTCAAGCGCGTTTTTTCACTTTCAGACACTTTATGTCTTATTCACTGATTAGGTTTTGAAGGGTTGTGATGTGCGTTTTATCGCTTTGGATGACTTCTTACTATAGCGTTGGAAGTTCTTATGAAGTAGTCTGAAAATAAAAACGCACCAAGAAATAAATCTCAGTGCGTATAAAAATTTTTTAATTAGAAAAATTAAGATACTTTCTAATGGTGTGATTTTAATTATTCAGCTCGTATAATATATCTCATATCGCTATTTCATCTTAGCTGTCTTAAAAAATCTGTTAGAGAAATAGTTGTAATACCTAAACCCTTTGCACGTGTCTGAAGAATATTGTCCGAGGTAAGTATTATCGGATTTTCTCCTTTGTATTTTAATGCCACCGATAAGATCTGACAATCAGGATTATTCTTGTCAAATCCTATAGGTAAAAGATTAATATCAGCATCCTCCATTTTAGAGAATTGTTTCGAAAAAGCAAGATTGATATTCCTTGCTGCCGTATTGAGAGCATTCTTGTCAATATTATTTTTTAACTTTAGCTTATCAAGTTCTTCCAATACTTTGGCAGGAATTATCACTGTGTATTTGTGGCCAATCTTATCAATAATGTTAGGACAATTAACAAATACATTCGTGTCTATTATATAAATGTTTTCTTTTCCATCAACTATTTCTTTACGTTTTTTCTCGAATTTGGAAAGGTTAATTTTTCCCAATACATTTACAGATACATTTCCTACTGATATATTCTTTGTGCTATTAAATGTAACAAATTTTTCATCTTGGCTTTTTAATAGATATTTCCGAACTTCTTCTTCCATATCTTTGCCCATTAATGACTTGTCAGCAATGATTATGGTGCAATATTGAGCACGTGATGTAGCAACATTAAATAACTCTTTCTCCAAAGAATATTTTAGCGATGCATTTGGTATAAAGAAGATGCAATAATCTACAGTAAGACCTTGAACTCTATCAACTGTCTCTATTTTTACATTTTCAGGAATCTCATTTTTCTTTGATTGAAGAATGAATTGTTTTTGAATTTGTCGTACAGTCGGTCTGAACTTGGAAAGTACAGCGATCTTGGATTCATTGTTCTCAGATAAAATTTCCTCAACCAAAGCTATAATTGAACTTATAGCTAAAGTTGGAGTTTTATCTCCTGGTGCCAGTTCCATTCCCCAAAATGTTGGTCCTCCATTCTTATTCATACATTTGATGGAAGATTTTATGGTTTGAACTTTCGAAACAGAATCAAGGTCATTATTGTAAAAGATGCCAGTACATGCAGCACCTCTTCCCGTTAGACGGAAAGTGTCTTTTAACATATAGGACGGGTATGAGAAATTTGTACACAAAGTGTTGAATCCTTTAACAATTGCCCCCCAGTCGTATCTATTAATCACATCTTTGCCTGTTAAGACTATTGGAGGCAATTGGTTTTGGTCGCCAATCCAAATTATCTTACGTCCCAATTTCATTGAGGCGGCTATCATAGGATATAATGCTTGGCTTGCCTCGTCCATTATAACATAGTCAAAAGGTATTTCTATTGCATCTTTTGCCCATGCGCTGGAAAGATAAAAGGTCGCTAGGGAGAGATGGCCAGGTGCTGCATTACAAAGATTCTTTGAGTTTGGTTGTAGCTTAGGCAGTTCTTTACATTCATCAACAGTTAAACTTGTTTTGGTAACCTTATGAGCATCAAGGAACTCCTTTAGATCTTTTTTCTTTATAAGTTCTATTAGGGCTTGATTTGTTAACGCTGTTACTAACACACTTTTCCCTTGTCTTAGTAATTCAGCAGACAACGCTGCCATTCTATAAGTTTTACCAGTTCCTGGAGGTCCTTGAATTTCAATGCAATTATTTACTTGTAACTTTTGAGTAAGTAAAGCGTTCAAATCTTCCTTAGATTCAACTTTCGTAGGATTCCAGCTATTATTTTCTGATTGTTCATAATCAAGAATTTGTTTGGTAACAGCACAATTAGTGTCCCTAACAATGGCTATAAGATTCATCAAGTATTCCAAAGGTGGGTCGCTTGGTCCGAAAGCGATAATCGGTTTTTCCTTCTCTAACATTTGGGCAAACTCAACACTTATATTCTTGATGCCAACTAAATAAAAGTCTGATTCATCGCTTTTAGATAGCCATGCACAAAGTGCTTCAGAACAATCACGCTGATATTGTTTCCTTAGATTAGCCCATGATAGTTCTCCCCAGTTTCTGTAACTTCCCATTTCATTGATGAAATATGAAGCAGTCCAAAAAGTGTTTTTTCTTGGCATATTGTCGTTTACTCTAACCTTAAAAATCAATATTCCGTTTTCTAGAAGTTTTATAAAACGACCAACAAACACATCACCACGCTCTTTCAGAACAATGGCTTTGGTCTCAACCAAACGAGCATATTCCCTCATCTGAGTTTCTAACTCTGTACTAAGGAAAGTTTCGTAATCTTTTCGTGTATACCTCATATTTTACAAATCATTATCGTCAAACAATTCTTGGATGCCTTCTGTCTTTGCATCCATACCGAAACCTTGTACTTGTGAGTATGTGTTACGCTTTGGATCCTTTACAGCAAAAGTCGTCCTCTTTACATATTGGAATACTTTGCTGAGGGCTGCATAATAGTGTTTGGGAGTGTACTCTGTGTCAAAGATCAAATTAACATTAGAATCTTTTGTAAAGAGATCCTCTCCAGAAACACTGTGTACATCATCACCATCCCATACCAGAAGTAGGTTTTTGCTATCTTGCGTTAAGAACTCGAAGTCTGTTGCGCTAAGATATATGTAACCGCCTTTAGCACTTTTAACCACGACATTAACAGGAACTCCATCAGGATCTTTGATTTTTCCTTCTATTTGATTGTATGAATGCCACTTGCCATCATTAACTTCGTTATCAAGAATCCAACCACTGCAATCATAACCGGATTTAACTAACTTTTCACGGACAACTTCTTCGGCTTCTTTATGAGCTGAAGCTTGTTCTTTTTGTGAAAGGTCAGGGCGTTCAATCACATCTTTTTTAAGATTTTCGTCCTTTGATACAGGTTTGGTGGAATTCTCAGAATCTTTATTGTCCAAATCCCCATATTTCTCCCGATATCGCTCTAATTGTTTTTTGAGGACATCTATTTCTTTTTGCCTACTTTCGACTTCGTCTTTTGTTACGAGATTGTCATAAAAAAGCTGCTGCCAATCAGAAGAACTAAAAGGAATATTTTTATCAGAGGCTATGGAATACAAAATGTCTCGAACCTCGCATGATCTATTGATGAATAGCATGTTTGAAGGTGAATAATAGAAATAGTCCCCTTCATTGAATTTGCAAAGAAGCAAATTGTCCAAATTAGTCTTAATTAGTTTGCGAGGCATTTCTCCTGCATACAAGTATATAGAAATAGTTTTGTCATTTTTCCATGTAACATACTCTTTTAGGTCATATTCTACAGAGTTTGATAACAGTTCATTACTATCAATATCTGTACGTATATATTTATTGAAAAGTTCCATCATCTTCATTGTTTGAATTTGATTGGCCCCTGTAAATGGAAGAACTGCCATGTTCTTAAATAGTTCGATGGTGGACGGTATGCTATCTTTTTGGGCTTCAACATCAGAAGAGCTAATTTCAGTATCTTCAATTATATTTTTTCGAAACTGTATAAGCTTAGAACGGTCTGTTTTTACACCAAGGCTAATAAGATAAGAACGCTTATCATCATCGATTGCCCAGCTTTCAATAAATGGTAAAACTTGCTCTTTAGGAAGTACATACTTACTATTGAAATAAGTAGAGAAATACGGGGATAAACGATAGCCGAAAGAATCGTTATACAACTCGATTTTTTGGCTATATAGTATATCCAATAATTTATGTATCCAAGATTCTTGAACAGTAGTTAAATCTATGGAAGGAACATATCCATTATAATGATTATAGACCTTTCTTGCTCGATAAATGGCAAATAGATAAGACAAAGGTGTATAACCGTTTGTGTTGTTTATTTTATTAGCAATGTCTCCTGTACTCATTGGCGATATAACTAATAGACGTGATAACTGAGTTTCAGGAAAAATAGCTAAACTTTGTTTAATTTGACCTATAACTCCAGTATCTTTATACTCAGGCAGTAATTCTGACAAAGATATATGCATAATTTTACCTTCATGATATTCTATGTTAACGTCATCACTTACAGTGAAAGATGATAGAGTGCGTTCACCTACAAAAATAAGTGAGGCAAATTTTCGAAGTTGCTCATCGCTAAGAACATCAAATGCTAATGTCAGAATTCTACTTATATAATCTTCCTTTTGATAAGACTTATTTACATCAAGTGTAAGGCGATCTATTTTTGAGAGGAAATATTGCTTAGATTCTGTGTCTTGTTGCTCAACCATTTCCAATGTTGATTCATTTGTGCCTTTGCTATTAATTACATTTTTTGTAAAGTAAAGAGTCCAAGAATCCTTAAATTGTAGATACACATCTTTTAATGACACAGTTTTAAGTATATCATTAAAGTTTTCATCTTTCTTTATTATCTCATTGAAAACATTTTCCTTTTTAACAAGATATTTTTGTATTTCCGGGAAATTCTCTTCTTCACGTATTTCATACTCTTCCATCCACTTTGGATAATTGGCATCGTATGTGGTCATTATGTTCAACCATTTGCGATGAGTCCTGGACTGATTACCGAAAAGAAATGTTTGGACAGGTTTCGCCTCGCCTATTCCTTCGATGTTTTTTATCGCATTAAATAACGATAATTTCTCTAAAGGTGTTAAAGTATCAGAAGTAATACCCTTTATTTTGTCTCTGATTGATTCAAAGACAGCATTGCTTTTTGGTGTTACTATATACTTCTTAAATATTGAATTACTAATATTATTGGAACATTTAAAGCCTATTTTTGTTAAAATGTCGCGAACTTGATTCAAGTTGTCATCTATGATTATTCTGCTTGGGTCTGCATCAACTTGTGCCCCATTATAATTACCATCGACAAAATGGAACAATGGCATTGAAGTCACAAATTTTTCAAACTTTGTCTTTAATTCAGGCTTATATTGGCTATCAAGCCAGTTTACCAAAACTTTGTGTGAATCCGTATCGTTTGAATTTAACCATTCGGAAAATTTCTCACTGTCTAACAGAGCTTTAAAAATTGCATCAAAAGTTCCTGGTATTATATTGTTAGAGAAGAATGACTTAATTGGCAATTTGTCAAGATTGTCAGAGCATGCATATCCACATACTTCAAAGATTGGACGTAATTCTTCCATACCAGCACGCATTACAATCTTACTCAAGTCAGATATAGTCTCTCCTTTACTGAAGAACATGTCACCAAACTTATAAATTGGTAGATTATCAACAAGTGACATTATATTTGCTCTTCGCCTATCGCAATCTTTAGATATAAGCCAATTGTAAAAATCATTTCTATTCTCATCATCAGTTGATTTAAACCATTCGACAAACCTTGTATTTCCGATTATTTTGGGAATCACAGTATCCGATGTAACCTTCTCAACTTTCTCAAATATCTTATTGTTAAATACAGATTTGTCGATGCTGTCAGATGGAAGATGCTTATCTGAACCTAATATGTTAAGGAATAATTCTGAACCAATTATCTTGGAAAGTCCAGTCTTATCTATAATAATCTCTTCCAGCTTTACAACCTCTTCGTCTGTAACTCTAATGAAAGATTCGCTCTCTAACGCTTCAGTGATGGATTTATTGAAGAAAGGTGATAACGATAGTGCTCCCGTTTCCTCCTCATTAAGCAAGCTATTGGGAAGTATTTCAAGATAGGAAGGAATCACTTTTGACAAAGAAGCTAACCAATCAACTAACAATTTCCCAATCTCTGAGAATAGAAATTGATTCCATATCTTTTTGACATGAAGTTGCTCTCTATTTGCAGCTAATAAGAAATCTGCATTGACGATGAAGTTGAAACAAAAATCGTTAACAGAAGTTGGAAGATATGCATATAATACAGAATTTTCCAATTTGACGATTTTCCCATCTTCAATCTTTGCTGCAAAACTTATTTGTGTCATAGTAGCTTTTTTCAGCTTCTCTGGCACATTACGGTCGTCTTGCAATGCATCTCTAATATCTTGAGGTATAGTTATCGGATAGTCTTTCACAATCCACGAACTATCAACAATACCATCTTTTTCTATCCTCAAAATATCCCCTTCATGTGACTTTGATATCTTAGTCCGAAGCTCACCTTCATCAAATTCCAAATTTGTCACATTCTTTAAGAAAAGAAGAAAGATAGGATGAGCGAAAATTTTGGCTATGGATATTCGATAATTATTAAGATTATCTTCTCCAACTTCAAGGGAGATTCCTACACGCGCTTTCCAGAATATCTCATTTTCTTTTACTTCTTTTGGATATCTATACCTTTCCTGCCAAATAGGTTTCAACTGCCATGGAATATTATTCATGTCAGAATCCCCATAGACGGGAGAATACTTATCAAATGCGAAAGAATAGTTACCAGAGTTTATGATAACAGTGTCAGATCCAGTGAATACTGATTTAAAGCCAATACCTTTGTAACCAATTTTTTCTTTATCCTTTCTTTTTGTACTATCTCCAATGCTACATATGCTATCAACATCATCGGTGTCAAAGACTCTACCATTGTGCATAAATAGGAGGTGTTCTTTAAGTAATTGCAATTTCACAGATACAGACTTACCCTCTTCTGGCTGGTCATCTGCGTTCTGTAATAATTCATACACGAATCGATCATCTGCATTTGAATACAAGTCATCCATAATATTATGAAGAGCATTAACGGTATTTTTTGCATCACGTTCGGTGTATCCTGTATCTTTGAATATTTTACGGATTTGAGCTTCACGAGATAGTTTGTCTTTGAGATTTGTGGATGGAATACCAAACTTAGTATCTGCTAATGTTATGCTAAATGGATTCTTATCTCTAAATTGCTTATGAGACAACTTAACACTAATTCGCCAGATATCTTGTTTTTCAAGTTTATCATTGCATGCAGTCCATAATTTTACTTTTCCAAGCCCAAATGGATAATACAAAATATCGCCTTGGGTATTGCGAATGTCTTCGAAGTACGCAAAATCATTTCCTTTTTTATCTTTATGGTCTGCCTTTTTATATGTTCCAACCATTGTAAATACACCCTTGACATCTGGCGTAATATTCCAATAACTGGATAAGAATTCCAATACTTCGCTATCTGAACGAGTCTTGAATTCAACTATCTGTTCTTCAAACCATTTATTTCTCATAACAAAGCATTTTTAGTTTAACATGAGTTCGACGAATTTAAGTCAACCCTAAAAGTTGGTGACTAGCGAAAAATGTTGTATCTTTATAGTGTTGAATTACAAAGGAATACAAACAATAATCGCTATGCTCACCGATGACAAAGTTACGGAATTATTTTATATGGCAGATGATTTCTGCAAGTATTTTGACTCCTAAATGGAAAAATACAGTGTCCGTAACTCCCGGAAGCGTTGTTGCCATCGTTCCGGCAGGATATCTAAGTCCGAAGTGATGTTGATAATAATACTGTTCTATTGCTCCGGCTAACCGTTACATGAAGCACTTTTACCTTGAAAAGGAATGTAATGGGATGCGCAATATGTTTCCGAACATAGTGTCATACAACCGTTTTGTGGAACTTCAGAAAGAAGTGGCCGTGCCGCTGGCCATATTTATAAAGAAAGTCCTGTTGGGGCGTTGTACAGGTGTCAGTTTTGTGGACAGCACCCCGTTGAGGGTATGTCACAACCTGCGCATCCATATCCACAAGGTGTTCCGCAGCGTAGCGCAGAGGGGCAAATGCTCCATGGGATGGTTCTTCGGATTCAAGCTGCACATCGTATGCAATGAGAAAGGAGAGCTGCTGAACTTCATGATAACACCGGGCGACGTTGATGACCGGGAAGCCTCCTGAATACAAGGCATTTATGGAGTTCTTGTACGGCAAACTGGTGGCAGACAAGGGCTATATAAGCAAACGTCTGTTCGAGCGTCTTTTTGTCGACGGAATACAGCTGGTCACGAAACTGAAGAACAATATGAGGGGGCGCTTATGAGCATGTCAGACAAGTTGTTGTTGAGAAAGAGAGCCATTATAGAAACCGTAAACGACGAGTTGAAGAATATTGCGCAAGTCGAACATTCCAGACACAGGTCGTTTGATAATTTCATTGTTAACACACTGGGAGCATTGGCTGCATACTGCTGTTTCCCGAAAAAGCCATGCATAAGGGCTGAAAGATGTTTCGACAACCAACTTGCATTATTCTAATTTTCGTCGAACTCACGTTAAGTTAAAAGGCGCATATAAGGATTGCTGGGAGTGCCATATAACTCCTGACTGGTTACTTGTATGGGAGCAAAAGGATGACGAATTGTTGCTAATACTTATAGACACCGGTAGCCATAGTGATTTGTTCGGGTGATTTGCTCTTTACATGGTTTATGTTTCCCTGTTTGGGTGACAAAAACAAATATTGTTTCCTAAAATAAAGGAAATGTAAACAAATTATTTGAATGACAACAAGCCCCTTCATTCAAAATGTGGTTTGCCGTCTTTTTTATAATGTGTCAGTACAAGAAGCATTCAAAGCCTTAATAATGAGGGAATACGATACGACAATATCGCCCTTATCCGACAGCTTATAAAAATGGTTGGTTCGGATTATCGTTTGGCTTGTAGGAATAGAAAATAAAAAATAATTATACAGGCCAAACAACAATCAGGCAAGAGGCACCACTATGAAGAATCTGTGGAAAAGGCGGTGGCAAGAAAAGACCGTCAGTTTAAGGCCTTGGTGACGAAGCGTATGACCTGCTTTTACCTCATGTGTAGATTTTTGGAAGTACGTGGAACCTAAAGCGGAGGTCGGGACATTGTGTGGAGAGCATGGTGTTTCGGCTTTTTTTATTTTTTCTTGTGCTGCTTGTGGATACTTTCTACTGGGGGTGTTGCTAGTGAATAACTGAAAATAACACAAAATTCCACTGAAAATACCATGTTTCTTATATAAAGGGATTATCTCAGAGTAAAAAAGTGTTATACCCTTATCTCACTAGAGGAACTACGTTGGCAAATATCCATGAGCACCACTTTTATTACCTTGTAAAACACTTCCGTTCCTCACCTACATTTTTACCGTTTTACCCTTTTACTTTTTTACCTTTTATTCTCACCTTCTCACCATCTCACCTTCTCACCGTTATTTCACTTTTTCACCCTTTCACCTTTCTAAATTTTTCCGTCTGTAATCCCCTGAAAGCCTTAATTGTGTATTAGGAAAACAACATTATTAATCATTTTAAACAACAGACAATTATGGAAATCAGGAACATTTTAAGGACAGGTTACAAAGTTTTAGTAGTAACCGTAACTTTAATCGAGGCCATTGACTTGAGCAGAAATCTCATTGGCAAGTGTAAAAACAAAAAGGCTACCACAGTATCTGACTCGGTAGCCGGAACAAACAGCGTTGAGAGTGCTTAAGGAAAAAGACCTCGACGTTCTGATTAATTTCCTTGAAGGGCTTGCTACGCTTTTGAAGGGAATAAAGAAATTACAGGGGGTAATCGTGAAACTTATTGAATCGCGAGAGCCTCCTTAGTTTTTCATCTTTTAAATCATCGTAACATGGAAAAGACAAAGAAGAACAAGACATCATGCAGTATCATTTCAATCAATGACCAAATTGCAAATCGACTGGATAGTAAGGCTAAAATAATAAGAATGCCCCAAAGTCCAGTTCTTTATTTCTTCAACATCGGGTAGTATAAAACTTAGTATTAACCAATAAAACCATAAACAAAATGAGAACAAAAGACAATCAAGAACAGACGATAACCATGCCATTCGATGGTGAAGTTATAACAAATGACTGTGAAACAAGAGGTAAAAGGCATCCCAACTTCATCGAGAGCAATACACAAGAAATATCGCTTGAAGAACTGACGGAAAAGAACATTATACCTACGTTCTCTGATAACAGCCTTACAATATCGCATCAGAACTTCATATCAGCGGTTACAAAGGTGGCAGGCAATGTATTCGGAGAGCTTACGCCGGTCGAGTTAAGGGTTTCACATCCGATTATTGGCCGTATTCCATCGGCCCAACACAAGAAAGCATACGAACTGACCGAGAAGGAAAAGACCGTATTCTACCAAAGGATGGCTTTCTGCTGTCACGTACTTAACCTTACAAGAACCATCAACGGACAAACTGTACATCTTTGTATTGGAGGAGTGAGGGCGTACAACGAGGACAAGTTATACAGCAGGAAGTCGGCGATGAAGTTCAAGGTGTTCGTAGGCTGGCAGGTTCGTGTATGCTCAAACTTAATGCTGACCTGTGACGGTTATTCAGGTACAATAGAATGCTTGACCGAGGCTGATATAATGCAAAAGACTTTTGAACTGTTCGGTGGTTTCGAGCCTGGGATGGATGAAACTTTACACTGCCTTGAAGATTTACGGACAACACAAATCTCGGAGGAGCTGTTTTGTAAAATAATAGGACGGATGAGGTTATATCAGGCATTACCCATGAACGAACAGAGAAAACTACCTCAGCTTATTATTGGAGATACGGCTGTAAACGCAATGGTAAGGAATTATGTTTCGAACCCTGACTTCGGAATAACAAGCTGTGACGGATTTACCTGCTGGAACCTTATGCAACTCGGGAATGAGGCCGTCAAACAAAGCTATATCGACAAGTGGCTTGAGAGGAACCAGAACTGCACTGACTTTGCGATAGGTATACAGAAGGCAATAAACGGGGATGACACTGAGGGCTATTCCTGGTTCATCAACTGACTTACAAGGAGAGATACACAATCAATATAAAAACAAGTGTGTCCCTACTTTTTTGTCTGGTTCGACTTAATTCAACAACAAAACATTATTATTCACAACTTTAAAACAAAACGATTATGACAAAAACAAGATTTGAAAGACCGACATTACCGAAGGACGCAACGGAAGAAGATAGAAGGAAAGCAATGTTCGACGCCCTTTATTCACTCGACCTCTCGGACAAACTTGAAAGACGGGAGAACGACAAGTTAAGCTACCTTAGTTGGGCAAATGCTTGGGCAGAATTCAAAAGAGCCTATCCAAACGCCGAATACAGGATAATAAAAGACCCGACGACAAACCTGCCTTATTTCAACGATCCAAACATAGGAATCATGGTTTATACAGAAGTTACGGCGGACAACCAAACTTATGAAATGTGGCTGCCTGTGATGGATGCAAAGAACAAGGCTATGAAGGAACAACCATACACCTACCAAGTTTACGACAGCTATAAGAAGACTTACGTAGAAAAGACGGTACAAGCTGCGACTATGTTCGATATAAACAAGGCTATAATGAGGTGTCTGGTTAAAAACTTGGCCATGTTCGGATTGGGATTGTATGTCTATGCCGGGGAAGATTTGTCAAATGAAGAGAACCTTGTGGCGGAGAACAATTTGCAAAAGAAACAAACAACAAGAAGGACAAAGATTACTACTCTTTCACATACGACCACCACAGCTCAACAATCAACTGACATGTATTCGGGTATAAAGGCTGCAATATCTTCCTGTAATGACAACGCCTCGCTTCTTTCACTCTACAACCAACACAGGAACGAGGTAGAGGGCAACGCAGAGATAAAGGCCATGTTCACTGAAAGAAAAAATCAACTCAAAGCAGCATAAGATTTAAATTAAAAATTAACAATGAAAAATCAAAAATCAAAAATCAAACAACAAAACAACAACTAAAAATCAACGGAAATGAAAACGACAAGAATTGAATTGAAAGACAGCGGCGTTCTTTTCAATAAGGAACAGCACGAATATTGGCTGGGAGATAAACAGCTATCTGGAATAACGGGAATGCTACAAAGACAACTGTTCCCTGATGAGTTCGACAATGTACCCGAAGAAGCAATAAAAGAAGCGGCAAGGTATGGTACGGAAGTTCATGAGTCAATTGAAGCATTCGACGGCTATTGGATAAACGACGGGACCAAGGAAGTTTCGGATTACATTGAATTGTGCCAAGAAAACAACCTCGTTCATGAAAGGTCAGAATACACTGTCACTGATGGGGAGAACTGGGCAAGCAACATAGACAAGGTTTACAGGAGTTCGGATGATACTTTTTCGTTGGGTGACATCAAGACTTACAGAACAATGACACCGGAGAAGTTGGAAAAAGCGAGGTGGCAACTCTCTATTTATGCCTATTTCTTCGAGCTACAGAACAAGAATGCAAAGGTCGGTAATCTGTTCATACTCCATATCCGCAACAAGCCCAAGCAGGACGGGACATTTGACCATATATGCAACATCCTACCTATAGAGAGAATACCATCAGACATCTGCAAGGAGCTTCTTGATACAGACCTGCAAGGAAAACAGTTCATAAACCCTTATTCCATACCGGAGAAGTACAGGAAACAGGAGGACTACATTAGGCAGCTAATCCAAACCAAGAACGAAACAGAGGCAAGACTAAGCGAAATCAAGTCCGAAATACTTGAAGACATGGAAAGTAAGGGAGTGAAAACATGGGATACAGGCACAATGAGGTTGACAAGAAAACTGCCTACTACAAGGCTATCATTCAACGCCAATAAATTCAAGGCAGACCATCCGGAGCTTGACTATTCACCATACGAGAGAACTTCAAACGTTTCGGGCAGTTTGCTTATTGCTGTATAAGAAGAAAGACAAGAACAACCCACTAACCAAACCAAAAGGCGGGGCATTTCACTGAACAATAAAAGAAAAGTGGAGTGTCCTGCCTTTTTTCGTTTTATCAAATTCAAGTTTAACCATTAAAAACAGAACGACTATGTTATACTACAATTTTGACGGATACGGAGGTTTTTGCTGCCGCTTCGGGATAATCGAACATGACAATGGAAAGAAAACAAGAAGGAACAAAATCCTGCTCGACTTCATAAAGGACAAGCGGTTATTGCACGAGTCTGTAATGAACGATAACTTCTCGCTTCTCAACATCACCAACATGGCAGACCTCAAGAAAGTAATGTTTGCAAGGATAATGGATTCGGGCGAGGACGACAAGTTGCCTTACGAAGTGCTCCTCATGAATTACGGCTTCCGATCAAGCAAGTACGAAACAGACATGTACAATGGAATATGCGTATATGGTGACAGCAGGTCTTGCAGGTACATCAACCACGACAATGGAGGTAAGGTGTTCAAGATGAAAGCCGGGAAGTTCATCAGGCATTTAATCATAGAAACATCTTTCGGAAGGACATTACCCGAATCAGTCATTATCTATTTACAGGAATGCTTTACACAAGACTGGCAGGCATTTTCCCTTTCAACCCAACCGAAGGAAAACCGTTTATTCGTGGATGACAATTTCAGGGACATTTACGACTCAAGTGAATGCGAGGGCGACTTCTATTCCTGCATGACCGACAAGGGGTATCATTACTTTTACCTTGACTCGGTTGACGCAAGTGCAGCCTATTTGAAGAACGAACATGGAAAAATCATAGCGAGGTGCGTTATCTTCAACAAGGTTTATGAGGAAGGTTCAAACAAAATCTGGAGACTTGCAGAAAGACAGTACTCAACCAACCAGGACGACGTGTTGAAACGTGCCTTGGTGAACGCATTGATAATCGGAGGTTACATAGACGGATACAAGCAAGTTGGATATGACTGCCACCATTCAAGGAGCTTTGTTGACATATATGGTAATTCGTTGGAAGACAAAAATTCTACATAGACTGCGACTTGGGCACTGAAGACACCCTTTCTTACCAGGACTCCTTCAAGTGGTACGATATGTCGGAAGGAAGAGCATACAACTACGAGGTGAGCGGTTATGATTATGAGCTTGACACCACCGACGGAAGTATTGACGGGTATGAGGAGAACGATGATGAAAGCTATGACGAGTTTCATGAATGTTATGGTGACTTCGATACCACGATTGTAATGTACCACGGAAGGGAATACAGTTGCAGTGTTGATGACCTTGGGGAATTTGTTTGGATAGACTCCGAAGAAATGTACTACCACGAGAGTGATGTTGACCGTTGTCCTTGGTGCGGCGAATGGTTTGTTAAGGATGACGGCCATGAATCGGAGTTGACGGGAAACTGTTATTGTTCGGAAGAATGCAAGGAGAAGGCCGAGGATTGTTATATCTCCGAAAACAAACAAATAGAACTCAAGGCGGCATAGCTTACGAATTAAAAATTAAAAAATAACAATCAAAAATAAGACAAAAAAATGAAACGTTAAAAAATTCATGAAGGAGGGAACTGTGATAAAAGAAAAAACAAAACATCATGGCTTCCTCCTTTAATCTCTCTTCAAACAAAATTAAAATTAAATTCAACAACAAAACAAAAAACATAAAAAATTATGGACTTCAAACTTTTAAAACAGCTTTATAAAATTCACTCAAAGTCAGGATACGAGGGCAAGATTATAACCTTCGTCTGCAAGTGGGTTGACAAGAACATACAAGACGTTAAGATAGAACTTGACTGGAACACGGGGAACATCTACATGACGAAGGGAACATCAGATACATATCCCTGTATGGTAGCTCATTTGGATCAAGTGCAGAAATATCATCCTACAGACTTCACGGTAATTGAAACCAAGGACTTATTGTTTGGTTATAGTCCCAAAGAAAGGAGTTTTTGCGGTCTGGGTGCTGATGATAAAAACGGTGTATGGTTATGCCTTCAATGCCTCCAGAAGTTTAACGAAATAAAAGTGGCATTCTTTGTAGGTGAGGAAACAGGTTGCATCGGAAGCTCAAAGGCAAACATGGATTTCTTTAATGACTGCCGCTTTGTAATACAGCCTGATAGGAGGGGAAACTCAGACGTAATAACCCAAATCGGCTTCATGGATATTTGCTCGGACGATTTCATAAAGGACATAACGCCTGAAAAGTTTGGCTATACACCGACAGAAGGAATGATGACCGACGTTGAGCAACTGAAGGAGAACGGATTAAATGTTTCCTGCATCAATGTTTCCTGCGGTTATTACGAGCCACATACCGATAACGAGTTTACCGACAAGAACGACCTGATGAAATGCCTTGACTTCATTGAGCACATAATCACACATTGCACCAAGGTATATCCTCATGAGCCGGGACAGATGAAGGGTTATGACTGCCAGTTGGTTTGGTGGGAACAGTATGAGGAAATGTATGAACTGGTAAGGGATTCGCTTATTTCAGACCCTACATTGACACCGACTGACCTGCATTCCTTTTATCATGAAGAATACCCCTTGCTCGGACTTGACGACTTTGCTATGATATGTGACGATGCGATGGCCGAACTCTATTATGAAAGGAACGAGGATGTCGCTTAATCGAATATCATGCTCTCTTATGTCGCTGAATACCAACCAATTAACCATAAAAGACAAATATCAAACCAAAAGACGGCAAATGAGGCTCCAATACATGGCCTATTGGAATGCAAAACACGGTCTTTTACAAGCTGATTGACGGTCTTTTATAATTCGGCTGGTTTTCAGTGTAATTTTAATCAACAAAACATCAATTTCAAAACAATAATAATCAAGACAACAAAGATTATGGACACGAGAACAACAATCATAAATGAGCACGAGAACAAACCTTCAATGGCAAGATATATTTGGCGAGTATTCCAACATAGTGTAATTCCTTTAAGTTGGGGAATATGCTTCGCTTCGGTTAAGACTTTGGAGAACGGTACGGAGTTTCATGTACAGGGGTTCAAGCTGACGGGGTATGTAAAAGTCGAATATGATGAAGGCTCGGATACGTTCACTGTTACCCTTACTCCTGATGATAACAAAGAAAACAGGAAAATCATAGAAAACGTTTATCTTGACAACCTCATTTCGGTAATAGACGAAAACGTGGAATATTGTGAAAATTATGAAACCAAGGTAAGACAATGGCTAAGAAAACAAGCGGTCTGATTTTGGGATATTTGAGTTTTTACAGGAAATTCAATAAGACAAGAAAGGCGGTTATAAGAAAAATCACCTTTCGTAAAACATTGACTTATGGTAAATACTTGAATACCTGAAAGGCTAAACTCTATTAAATGCAGGGATATGTGAAAACGAGTGATATTACAGAAACTCAAAAATCACTTATCCTTGTTTTTGTTATAACTGCAAGAAAACTCAATAAAACTACAACAGAAAAAATGATTAGATATCACTTCAATATTACAATCAACGGCGTAAAACTGAATGTCAACGTAAACGCCAATAAGCAACAGACTGCCTATGGAAAGGTGAAACGGCTCTATCCAATGGCAACTAACATCCACTTAACAAGAATTGAAAGACTATGGAACCAAGGTATGTTATAATTCTCGACTTCTGTATCGGTGCCTTGAACATTATCAGGCTGACGGATGACGAGGTAAAAGAATCCGAACAATACGACGACTTCGAGGAATATCTGTCAACGTTGGAGGACAAATACGGCTTCAGGTTGAACAACTGCCAATGGATGACGACAGAGAACTTGAACGTTTACTGGTATGAAAATGGACAGGAAGTAAGCAGGGAACAATTTTAACTATCACAAGGAAGGATGGCTCTAAATGGCTGTCCTTCTTTTATTTTTTGTACTTGATAAACGGATTAGGATATTCAAAATTATGTATAAACTGAAATGCTTACGGATGTTTTCCATATAGGCAGACAACTTTTGCATCATTTTAGTACAATTATCTTGTAAAACTGCATTTATTTCATGCAAAATCGTTATATTTGCGCTAAGAATTAATGCAAAATACGTATGGAACGGTTATATGAATTTTTTAACAGGAAGCTGAAAAGCACACCTACCGATTTCCTCAGATACAAGTACGAAAGGATAAAGTGGGACGGAAGGGCGTTCGGTATTGTCGGGCCAAGAGGTGTAGGTAAATCGACAATGATTTTACAACATATCAAGCTCAATTTGGATACTGCGGACACACTGTACGTATCTGCCGACCACATATATTTTTCCGAACACAGCCTTGTCGACCTAGCCGATTACTTCGTCAAGATGGGAGGGAAGCACCTTTTTATTGACGAGATACACAAATATGACGGCTGGTCGAGGGAAATAAAACAAATTTATGACAGCTATGATGATTTGCAGATAGTAATCTCTGGGTCGTCCATACTTGACATATTCAAGGGTATGGCTGATTTAAGCCGAAGGTTCCCGATTTACGAGATGCAAGGGTTGTCGTTCCGTGAGTACCTGAGTTTATTCCACGGCATAAATGCACCCGTATACAGCTTGGATGAAATATTGAGCCATAAAGCCGTATTGCCCGACGTGAAACATCCTTTGCCTTTGTTCAAAGATTATCTTCGCAACGGGTATTATCCTTTCAGACGTGACGAGGAATATGAAATGGAGTTGCTTCAGGTAATAAACCAGACAATGGAAGTTGACATTCCTACGCACCTTCAGGCAAATGTCTCGTTAGGCAAAAAGCTGAAAAGCCTGTTGATGGTCGTGGCGAAGAGCGTTCCGTTCAAGCCTGTGATGCAAAGGTTGGCCGAGGCAACAGGAATAAGCAGGAACGACATCCCAGATTACCTCGTCTATATGGAACGTGCCGGAATGATAACCCAGCTAAGGAACTCTACCGGAGGGATTCGCGGCTTGGGAAAGGTGGAGAAACTGTATCTTGACAACACCAACCTTATATATGCCCTTTCGCCTGAACATGCTGACATAGGAAACGTAAGGGAGACGTTCTTCATGAACCAGATGAGGGTGATGAACGATGTTACAAGTTCGTCCATTTCAGACTTTGAGATAAACGGCAAGACTTTCGAGATTGGCGGAAGGAAGAAAGGACAGAATCAGATAGAAAACGCCGAAGAAGGTTATATCGTAAAGGATGACATAGAGAGCGGATATGCAAATGTCATACCTCTTTGGACTTTTGGGCTGAATTATTAAACTGAATTCTGGTAATATGTAATTTAATGTGGCGGAAGTGGAATTGATGGCAGGATTGTATAGTGCAACATTCAAGCTGCTTTTTGTACTTTAAAATTAAATGGAATAAAAACAAGTGTAATGACAGACTATCATAAATTTGTTCATGCTTTAGAAGTTTATTTATCTGTATGTGAGAAAGTAAAAGATAATAAAGAAGAACGTAAAAGAATAAATGAAGATTTTATATTATCAATAAAAGACTTAAACTGCAATGATTTCAGGTTCTTTTATTTCATGGCACGTTACAAAAACGGGAAAGGACAATTAGATGAAGCAAGGACATACATCGATAAGTCAATAGAATGTCTAACATCAATAAAAGAATTGGCATTTACAGAAGAAAACAGTCAAATGGTATTTGCTCCCCGTGGAAATGGAGCTTATATACCGTTGTCTCTGCCGCATATTCACCTACAATTGGCTGACATTTACACTTGTGCAGGAGAAGTTTACGGGAAGCTAAATATTCCCAATCAATCACTTAAATATTACAAACGAAGCCACTATTACCAGTCGTTCTTAAAAACCGAATTTGATAACCTTGATAAAATATCATTATTCTCTTTCCGTAGATTCAACGAATATTCATTGACAGATTTGATAAACAATACAATAACGGTAAGTCCATCAACGAAGATGAACGACCCATTTGATAGTCTAATCAATATTTGGGCTTCAGAAGGAATGCTTAGAAAGACATGCCATACCCCAGGCTCAAAACACATAGAACCGTTTAGCAAGTCGTTCAGTTTTTTCCGTATACGTTCGTTTTGTGGCGGGCGTGGCAATACACCTGTCTGGAATCATCTCATGTGGTCACATTACGCAGGCGAACATACTGGATTTTGTGTAAAGTATAAGCTCTCACAACATTTCATAAAACAGGAAGAAAACGATACTTATGAACACATGTATCTCAAGAAAATCAAATATAGTAACAATAAAATTGATTTACACACAGGCACGATAGATACAAACTTGGCTTTTGCAACAAAGAATAAATGCTGGAAATATGAAAATGAAGTTCGCTTAATTGCCTATAATCCGAATAAGGCAGAAAACTTTTATGGCATACCACTTGATGAAAAATCAGGAATAGAAGCCATTTTCTTTGGATATAAATGTCCTGAACAAAATATAGCAACTATCAAGAATTTGTTTGCTCAAAATGCCAATATACACAAGCCTCAATTTTATCAGATGGCTTTAAACAGCCACAATATCTACCGATTGAATTATCATAAAATTTGATAGGGTTGTATGTAAACATGAAAAATTAAATAGTAAAGCAATGAATAGGATTATTCTTATTGGTAATGGCCTGGATCTGGCTCATAGATTACCAACAAGTTATAAAGATTTTATAAATTGGTATTTTTGTCAATGTTTAAAACGTTTAATAATTTACACTGGCAAAAACATTTCAGATGACTTATGTTCGTTTTCTCTTATAAAAGATGTTTCTTGGTGTGCTTATCTTTTTGCAAGAATATCTACTATCAATCCACCATCTGGGCTTGAGTTTATAGAATTTCTAAAAGAACAAAAGGAGGATTGTATAATTCGATTTACTCCTTTTATGGAAAATATCTGTAAATCCATAGAAACCAAGGGATGGGTTGATATTGAGAATGAATATTATGGTTTATTGAAAACATTTTTGTATACGAGTTCAAATAAATACGAATCACCTAAACAGTTAAATACGGAGCTTAATTATTTAAAACAGTGTCTTATTGACTATTTACAACAAGTTCAAGGTGACTTTTTAAGTAAAGAAAAAAATATTAATCCGAATATAGAAAAATTTGTTCTAGAACCTATATACGTAAGAGATATTTCATGTGATGGATTGCCCAAGAAAAAAGAAATGAAAAACAAATTTTTAGATGGCAACCTAATTAGGATTATGGTCTTGAACTTCAATTATACTAAAACGGCAGATGTGATAAACAATGAAAAGGTACTTCCTGAAATAATTACAAATCATATACATGGAGACTTATCCGATCCTAAGCGCATCATATTTGGTTACGGAGATGAGTTAGATGAAGGTTTCAAGGCTCTACTTAAGCTCAATGAAAACGAATTCCTTGCAGAAATAAAATCTGTTAGATATTTGGAAACGGATAGATATAGGAAGTTACTTGAGTTTATTGAAAGTGATTTGTATCAGGTCTACATAATGGGACATTCATGTGGTAATTCTGACAGGACGCTCCTTAATACTTTGTTTGAACATAAAAATTGCGTATCCATCAAACCTTTTTATTACAAAGATGAAAGTGGTTCGGATAACTATTTGGATATAGTACAGAATATTATGCGGAACTTCACCGACATGAAAATGATGCGTGATAGAGTTGTTAATAAGGAATATAGCCAACCATTACCACAAATAACTAATAAAATATAGTTATTTGAGAAATATGGCAGGAAACCAATAACGCATTTAAGACTTGATAAAAACAATACTTTAGTTAAGCCAAAAAGCAATCATTACAATTATAATTTATGCAGCTTTTCTTTTGGTAGAAATAATGTAGTTCATGGTTAACAGAATGCAGGATTTTTTCTTTCAATATGATACATATATAAATATCACCCTGAAATCCTTGTAAAAAAGCTGCATTTCTTTTCTCTTTCGTTTGTTGTAGGCACACGCCGCCTTGAGTGTATAACTATATTGTTGTTTACATTTGCCTTTGGTTAACTATGAAGTCCATTGTAACAAGATTTGAATAATGTGTTGGATAATTTTTTTATATTCAAGATATAATTGTACCTTTGCAAAAATTGAAGTCAACTCACATTAATAACCCCTCTTGTTAAGACTCTGAGTTAAACCATGAGTTAAACCAGATAAAAACACAAAGGCGGAACACATCTTTGACAAAGTTGAAAGATAACCGTAAAGTGCTGATAATCAACACGCTTTACAAAGATATGTTGTATGGCCAGATCCGTTAGCTCAGCTGGTAGAGCACAACACTTTTAATGTTGGGGTCTTGGGTTCGAGCCCCAAACGGATCACCAGAATACGGAAGACAATTATCAACTATGATAGTTGTCTTTTTTATTTATGTCCATCCTGGAAGCCAGAATTAAAGTCATGACTGTTTATTATAAAATGTGAAAATGAATAACCTTTCGGATTTATTTATTAAATTTGCATCATATTACGTTGAACATATGTATTTACACTCATACGCGATACACATGTCCGACACACCACACTACATCGAATAAATTCTGATTAAGATATGAATATTTTAGAACTGAGCGAACAGGAAATTGTCAGAAGACAATGTTTACAGGAATTGCGTGACATGGGCATTGACCCATATCCGGCAGCTGAATATCCGGTAAATGCTTTTTCAGACGACATCAAGGAAAATTTCAATGAGGACGAAAAGCGCAATGTCACCATTGCGGGGCGTCTTATGAGTCGCCGCGTCATGGGTAAGGCAAGCTTCGCGGAACTGCAAGACTCGAAAGGACGAATACAGATATACATCACCCGGGACGATATTTGTCCGGGAGAAGACAAAAGCATGTACAACAACGTTTTCAAACGGTTGCTTGACATAGGGGATTTCATTGGAGTGGAAGGTTTTGTTTTCAGGACACAGACAGGTGAGATAAGCGTTCACGCGCAGAATATAAAGCTTCTGTCTAAGAGTCTCAAGCCGCTACCTATCGTGAAATACAAGGACGGAGTGGCTTACGACAAGTTCGACGACCCCGAACTCCGCTACCGCCAACGTTACGTGGACCTCATCGTAAACGACGGTGTGAAAGACACGTTCATCAAACGTTCCACCGTGCTGAGGACACTCCGCAACGTTCTTGACGAAGCAGGGTACACCGAGGTTGAGACTCCTACCCTTCAAACCATTGCCGGAGGTGCGAGCGCACGTCCTTTCATCACACACTTCAACGCATTGAACACCGACATGTACATGCGCATTGCCACAGAGCTTTACCTGAAAAGGCTCATTGTGGGAGGCTTTGAAGGTGTGTACGAGATAGGAAAGAACTTCCGCAACGAAGGGATGGACCGCAATCACAATCCTGAGTTCACGTGCATGGAACTGTATGTCCAGTACAAGGACTACAACTGGATGATGTCCTTCACCGAGCAGCTTCTCGAGAAGATATGCATCGCAGTGAACGGCAAACCGGAGCGTGAGATAGACGGAAACATCGTAAGCTTCAAGGCTCCATACCGCCGTCTGCCCATCCTTGACGCCATAAAGGAGAAGACGGGCTACGACCTCAACGGCATGAACGAGGACGAAATACGCGATGTATGCCGGAAGCTCAACATGGAGATTGACGACACCATGGGTAAAGGAAAGCTGATTGACGAGATATTCGGAGAATTCTGTGAAGGCACATTCATACAGCCCACGTTCATCATAGACTATCCTGTCGAGATGTCACCGCTGACAAAGATGCACCGCAGCAAGCCCGGACTGACAGAGCGTTTCGAGCTTATGGTCAACGGAAAAGAACTTGCCAACGCATATTCCGAGCTTAACGATCCCATAGATCAGGAGGAGCGGTTCAAGGAACAGATGCGACTTGCCGACAAAGGCGACGATGAGGCGATGATAATAGACCAGGACTTCCTCCGCGCACTCCAGTACGGCATGCCGCCGACAAGCGGAATAGGCATAGGAATAGACCGTCTCGTGATGCTCATGACCGGAAAGACCACCATCCAGGAAGTGCTGTTCTTCCCGCAGATGCGCCCTGAAAAAGCCATACCGAGAAGCAGTGTTGCCGAATGGACTGCGCTCGGTGTTCCTGAGGAATGGATTCCCGTGTTCAACAAGGCAGGCTACAACCTCACATCAGACATCAGGGAAGTAAAGGCGCAAAAGCTCCAGATGGATGTGTGCGGTGTGAACAAGAAATACAAGTTAGGCTACGAAAATCCGAAAGTGGACGACTTCCAGAAGTGGATTGACGCGGCAAACGCATGACATTCATACAACTGCCGGCGTGAGACATGGCATATACGCCAGAACATCACGCCGGCATCATCCGGAGGATATGATACCGCCGGGAATATGAAAATTACGATTCCAACAAAATGTTCGATTGCGGCAAAATAGCAATAATCGGAGGCGGAAGCTGGGCTACAGCCATAGCCAAGATTGTGATAGGCAAGACCGATCACATAGGATGGTACATCCGGCGCGACGACAGCATCGAGAACTTCCGCAGGATGGGGCACAACCCCAACTATCTTACAAGTGTCAGGTTCAATGTAGACAACATTTTCTTTTCCAGCGACCTGAATAAGATTGTCGAAGCCTACGACACTCTTGTGTTCGTCATACCGTCACCGTATTTGAAGAATCATCTCAAGAAACTCAAGACCCGCCTGCGCGACAAGTTCATAATCACAGCCATAAAGGGTCTTGTCGCCGACGACAACCTTGCTTGCTCTGAGTTTTTCCACAACGTCTACGACGTTCCGATAAGCAGTCTGGCATGCATCGGAGGACCGTCTCACGCCGAGGAGGTGGCTCTCGAACGCCTCTCCTATCTCACAGTGGGCTGTTCCGACCAAGACAAAGCGCAGGCGTTCGCAGACGTCATTGCTTCCGAATACATCAAGACAAAGACCAGCAGCGACGTGCTCGGCATCGAATATTCATCAGTACTGAAGAATGTCTACGCCATTGCAGCAGGCATATGCAGCGGTCTGAAATACGGCGACAACTTCCAGGCGGTGCTCATGGCGAACGCCGTACAGGAGATGTCGCGTTTCCTTTCAGCCATCTATCCTCTCGAGCGCAACGTCTACGACTCCGTTTATCTGGGCGACCTGCTCGTTACCGGATACTCAAACTTCTCTCGCAACCGCACCTTCGGCACCATGATAGGCAAAGGCTACAGTGTCAAGAGCGCGCAGATAGAGATGGAGATGATAGCCGAGGGCTTCTTCGGAACAAAATGCATGAAGGAGAAAAACAGGCACATGCACGTGAACATGCCCATTCTCGACGCCGTATACAACATTCTGTACGAACGCATCAGTCCTCAGATAGAGATAAAGCTCCTCACCGACTCTTTCAGATAACAGTTCCGGTGACACATGGCATAAATCAGAACAACAAACAACAGACAACATAAAAAACAACAACGATGAAAAAAATCATCTTAGACATCACCAAAGCATCCTCGTTCCTAAAGGAGGGTGCCGTTGAATCTTACAAACAGCAAGTAAACGACGCACGCCGTTCTCTCGAAGAAGGCACGTGCCCCGGCAACGATTTCCTCGGATGGCTGCACCTTCCGTCATCGGTAACGCCGGAATTCATAAACGAAATACAGTCAGTTGCCGACACCCTGCGCGAGAAGTGCGAGGTGGTTGTGGTTGCGGGCATCGGCGGAAGCTACCTCGGAGCACGCGCCGTCATCGAGGCTCTCGGCAACTCATTCTCATGGCTCACAGGCGACAAGAAGAATCCTACGATAGTCTTTGCAGGCAACAACATCGGCGAGGACTATCTGTACGAACTCACCGAATATCTCAAAGACAAGAAGTTCGGAGTAATCAACATATCAAAATCAGGCACCACAACAGAGACAGCCCTCACCTTCCGTCTGCTGAAGAAGCAGTGCGAGACACAGCGCGGCAAGGATGAGGCACGCGATGTCATCGTAGCCATCACCGACGCTGTGAAAGGCGCCGCACGCGCAGCAGCCACAAAAGAAGGATACAAGACATTCGTCATTCCCGACAATGTGGGAGGCCGTTTTTCCGTGCTCACTCCGGTAGGACTGCTGCCCATCGCCATCGCAGGCTTCGACATAAAGGCTCTCATTCAGGGTGCGGCAGACATGGAGAATGCCACAGGCACAGGTGTCCCGTTCGAAGAGAACCCCGCCGCCCTCTATGCCGCCGTACGCAACGCACTCTATGCACAGGCAGGAAAGAAAATAGAGATAATGGTAAACTACCAGCCCAAGCTCCATTTCATGAGCGAATGGTGGAAGCAACTCTACGGTGAGAGCGAAGGCAAGGACGGTAAAGGCATCTTCCCCGCATCATGCGACTTCACCACCGACCTCCACTCCATGGGTCAGTGGATACAGCAGGGAGAACGCTCTATATTCGAGACCGTACTGAGCATTGAGAAGACAAACCACGAGGTGCTCTTCCCCAACGATGAGGAAAATCTCGACGGTCTCAACTTCCTTGCAGGCAAGCGCGTTGACGAGGTGAACAAGATGGCAGAGCTCGGTACACGTCTGGCTCACGTAGACGGTGGAGTGCCCAACATCCGCCTGTCCGTTCCGGAGCTCAACGAGTATTATATCGGACAGCTCATCTATTTCTTCGAGATAGCATGCGGCATAAGCGGCAACGTTCTCGGTGTCAATCCGTTCAACCAGCCGGGCGTTGAGGCATACAAGAAAAACATGTTCGCACTGCTCAACAAGCCGGGCTACGAGGCAGAAAGCAAGGCTATACAGGAGCGTCTTGCCGCTGAAGCATAAAACGTGTTGACATGATAGAGGCAAACATAAACGAATACATAAAGAAGCACAGCTTTGGGCGGTTCAGTCCCAAGGCTGTGCTTTTTGACATGGACGGCGTGCTCTACGACTCGATGCCCAATCATGCCATATGCTGGAAGCAGGCGATGGCTGAGTATGGCATAGACATGCCTGAGGCTGACACATACAAGTATGAAGGCATGCGGGGTGTGGAGACCATCCAGATAGTAGTGAAGCAACAGCAGGGACGCGACATCAGCGAAGAGGAGGCACAGGAAATGTACGACGAGAAAGCACGTCTGTTCGGACTGATGCCCGAAGCTCCGATAATGGAAGGAGTAAAGGAGCTGATGACAGCCATAAAGGCTGACGGCATGCAGATAGGCATCGTCACCGGCAGCGGGCAGCGTCCGCTCATACAGAGGGTGCTCGACGACTTCGCCGACTTTGTAGACGAACGCCACATCGTGTGCGCCTACGACGTCAGACGGGGCAAGCCCGCACCCGACCCTTATCTCATGGGGCTTGCCAAAGCAGGCAACCTCCAGCCGTGGGAGGGCGTCGTCGTGGAGAACGCCCCGCTCGGTGTCAAGGCGGGAGTAGCCGCAGGGATATTCACCGTTGCCGTCAACAGCGGACCGCTCCCCGACTCCGCGCTCGCCTCTCAGGGCGCCGACATTGTCCTGCCACGCATGACCGAGCTGTGCCGACTGTGGCATGAGATAGCCGCATACGGCAAAAAGTATCTCTGAAAGACGGAAAACAGACAAGACACTCCGACGTGTGCCACCCTGTGCACATACGTCCTGTGTCCTGTCCGTTTTCCGTCTTTACGTTCAGTCAGTATGTCTATGCTTCCGTTTTACGGTCAGATGACAACCGCTGTTCCGCTACATGTCACCATGAGCATTGAGTTGCCCTGACCTATAGTCTCATAGTCAAGGTCTATCCCCACCACGGCGTTGGCTCCCAACTGGCGCGCCCGCTCCGCCATTTCAGACAGAGAAGTGTCCTTCGCCTCAGCAAGCACCTTCTCGTAAGTGCCGCTCCGTCCGCCGAAGAAGTCGCGCAGACCAGCCATGAAATCCTTGAACACATTGGCGCCGATGATGGTCTCGCCGGTCACCACGCCCTTATACTCGCGTATAGGACTGCCTTCTATTGTAGGTGTTGTGCTTAATAACATATCCTCATGCATTTATGTTGTTCAACGATGGCAGTGTCCCTGCATTAGCGGACGTCCCGGACATCCTTTCACACGGTGGCACTTTCCCTGATGCTGCGGGCACGCCTTGGCGCACGCCGTGCTGTTCGCACACTGAGCGTTGCCTGTGCAGTCGCCTCCATTGCAGCATGTTCCCTTGCCTGCACATGCAGGAGCGTTCGGACAGTCCTTGCACACTGTCCCGGCACGGCATCCGGCTTTCTTGCAAGCCTCTGCTCCCGGACACACATTACATGTCTTGCCGTCAGTCTTCTTCTTCACGTCTTTCTTCACATATCCGCTTGTCTGTGCCCCTGACTGACTCTTGCTTACGGCTGTCTTTATGTCCTGTGCAAAAGCCATCATAGCCACAAACGCGACAGCGGTCAGTGCCAATAATGATTTCTTCATCATAATAACAATCTGTTTTAATGTTTGTCTGATTTGTTCACACTATCCGTGCGGACTCATGCCTGCCGTCATTATGTTATGCAGACAAACCGTCTCCGCACGTTGCAAATATAACATGAAATGGACTTGCAGGCAAATCCTGCAACATTTTTTAACGTCGCGTATATATCAACACAATGTCTGTCACTCCACTTTCCTCACCTTCAGACCATACTTCTTTCTGAATTCCATGGAGGCTTCATAGCTCGTCATATACTTTCTGAAAATTTTCGGCGACAGTACAACACCAGTCACCTCATACGAAGAACCGTCATAGTCGAACGTCAGCGAGAACCTCACCTCATATTCCGGATTACTTATCAGCTCCGCCTTTATGTCCCTTACGCTCTCCCTTACATCCTTGATAACATCACGGCTCGCGGCATCCGTTATCCTAAGCGACTCCACAGCTATGACACCTCCTTCATAGGGAGGACGCTATATGTGCGTAGCCACGCTGACATTCAATGATGTTCCGTCAACGAAATCACAGAAATCACCACTGTCATAACCTGAAAGAGGATTCAGCTTATGCAGTTCGTACGTAGAGGTATATACGCTGTTGTCATGCTTGCAGGCTATTTTGGCATATGGCAAATGCCTTCTCCTGACGAAGACATCCTCAAAAGTATGCGTTTTCTTTCCCCTGTGTTCCAACATCCGGAAAAGGCTGTCTGCCAGTTCCTCACGCTGCGACAGAAGGTAGCCGTTGTCAAGTTTCGTCTCATACACATAGCTGTCATAGATTGATTCACCCAATACAGCGCACACGCTGTCGAGCACCTCATACTTCTCCTTCTCAGTCATGAGCCGGTCGTCAGTCTGTTTTGACGAAGCTGAAAAGCCATACACATTTACAATTGTCATGACACAGAGTGCTGTCATTGCCACACCACGCGAACAATAGCCCATACCATACTTGAAGTTAAAAATATTCATAAGCATCTGTTTTTATAAGATGATATCTGTAAGTAAGGCATTAATGCCGTCTGAATAACAAATCCATGTCTCTTACCGGACCATAACCGGCATATCACATTACGTTCAATTCACACCGTAATCTCCGCCGACCCGATGCAACAATGGTGACGCTCGTCATAAACCACGCAGAACTGCCCCGGCGCCACGCCCTGTATGGGTGTCTGCGAGTGCACCATGTATGAGCCCTCGCCCAGACGCTCGAGCCGTGCGGGATGGTATTCCGGAGTGTGGCGTATCTTGAACGTGACACCGCACTCGGGCGAGTCGCCCCACGGATTCATCGTCAGGAAGTGGAAACCGTGCACCTTGAAGTCGGTCTTGTATGCCGTGCGCGGCTCATATCCGCGGCTCACGTAGAGTATGTTGCGCCCCACATCCTTCTTCACGGCATACCATGGACCGCCGCCGAAACCCAGTCCGTGCCGCTGCCCTATGGTGTGGAACCACAGTCCCCGGTGCTGTCCTATCTTCCTGCCCGTCTCCAGTTCGAGCACGTCACCGGGATTCTCGCCCAGATAACGCCTTATGTAGTCGTTGTAGTTTATCTTCCCCAGGAAGCAGATACCCTGTGAGTCCTTGCGCTTCGCGTTGATGAGATGCTCGCGTTCGGCTATCTCCCTCACCTCCTCCTTCATGTAATGGCCTATCGGGAATATCGCCTTGCGCAGCTGCCAGTCGTATATCTGCGCGAGGAAGTCGGTCTGGTCTTTCACTGGGTCAGGACTCGTCACGAGCCATTTCCTGCCGTCTATCATCTCTGTCTGCGCGTAGTGGCCTGTCGCGATGAGGTCGTAGTTGTGCCCCATCTTCTCGTCGAACGCACCGAACTTTATCATCCTGTTGCACATCACGTCGGGGTTGGGCGTATAGCCTGCGCGCACCTTGTCCATGGTGTAGCGTGTCACGCCGTCCCAGTATTCCCTGTGGCAGTCCACCACCTGCAACCGGCAGCCGTAGCGCGCGGCTACGGCAGTAGCCATCTCGAGGTCTTCCTCGCTCGAGCAGTCCCATTCCTCCTCTTCCTCCGGTCCTATCTTGATGTAGAAACAGTCGGGATGCAGACCCTTGCTCGCCAGTTCGTACAACACCACCGAACTGTCCACGCCGCCCGAGAGCAGCACGGCGATGCGCTTGTCGAATATATTCTCGTCCATAATATAGTGCATGATTATTATCCGTATGCAAACTTACTCATTATTTTTCATATTCCGACGCCTGACGGCTTAAAATCCTCCGCACGTCATGTTACGCACGCGGGCATCTGCGGAGAACCGCCGCCGATGATTGACTTTATTTTTACAACAGCCCTCTCATAGCCGTGTCATTTCAGAGAGGACGCGAACCCGGATGCGTACACGCGATTTTTGGAGATAGCGCAAGTCACTGACGTTCCGCAAGTTAAGTTTTCAGGCATTCCTTTACGCCCCTTATCACACCGCGAAAGAGCCTTTTCCGCACCGCCGGACGGGCTTTTCAGCCTCATCATAACGCCCGTTCCGCACCCTCATATGGTGCTTTCCGCAGCACGGGAAAGCCCGTTCCGTCTTCCGACACACATTTTCACGTCATATCCACCAGTTCTTTTCATGCCACGGAAAACCTTTTCCCTGTTTCCGTCTTCTGTTTCACCGGAACGTGAAGGGCGTGTTTTTGGTAAAATATTTTTACAAGATGTATACACGTCTCACAGCTTGCAGAACCGCCATACGCCTGTCTCCGTATCATATGAGAACACCATACATGCGTCATCACAGCCTTTTAAAAGCAAGACTTCCGCTACAGTTGTCTGCCGGAACACAGTCTTGCCCGTCATCCTTTTTTCCAAGACATGCCGCGACAGGCAACATCAAAGACTGCTATCAACATTATCCCATGCTATGTCCGTCGTGTGACAGCGTCGCAATGAATCAGGAACTGGCATACGCGGCTCATGTCCGCCCAAACCGCAGGAGGCGCATTGACGTTATGTGACAAATGATATATATGTACGCAATGAACGGAGGTGCCTGTTAATTCACGTTAAATTTCAGTGCGAGATGTTGCGAGTCAAGATATAAAATAATATATTTGCAATATCAAAATGATATCAAAACAAAACCAACCAAATTACTACACATTTATGGAAAATAAGGAATTCACATTCAAGGGAATGACCGTCAACGGCTTTCTTATGCTTTTCGTCAACCTGTTTCTCACAATTCTGAGCATCGCTCTCATTGTGCTTGGCGTCAACATCGGCGAGTCCGCCCAAGGCATCACTGCCGGTGTGGGCGGCGGTGTGCTCCTGCTCGTGGCGATTATAATGTGGTGCGGAATGATGCAACTCGAACCCAACGAGGCTCGGGTGATGCTTTTCTTCGGCAAATATAAGGGAACTTTCACCAAGGTAGGATTCTATTGGGTAAACCCTTTCCTCAGTGCCAAGAAGCTGTCCATGCGTGCCAGAAACCTCGATGTGGAGCCTATAAAGGTCAACGACAAGACCGGCAACCCGGTGATGATTGGTCTCATGCTCGTGTGGAAGTTGAAAGACACCTACAAGGCAATGTTTGAGATAGACTCGCAGACAATGGCGCAGAGCGGAAACCAGAACGCCGTGGGCAACTCGGTGTCGAGCATCATGAAGGCGTTCGAGAACTTCGTGAAGGTGCAGAGCGACGCCGCACTGCGACAGACAGCCGGACTCTATGCCTACGACGACAACGAGCAGGACACGGGCGAGCTTACCCTGCGCAGCGGAGGCGAGGAGATAAACCGCCAGCTTGAGGAGAAACTGGACGAGCGTCTGAACATGGCGGGAATCGAGATTGTGGAGGCGCGCATCAACTATCTTGCATATTCGCCCGAGATAGCAGCCGTGATGCTGCGCCGCCAGCAGGCTTCTGCCATAATAATGGCAAGGGAGAAGATTGTGGAGGGTGCCGTGTCGATGGTGAAGATGGCACTGCAGAAGCTGGGCGAGGACAATGTCGTGGAGCTCGACGACGACAAGAAGGCTGCCATGGTGAGCAACCTGATGGTGGTGCTCTGCGGAGACGAGCCCGCACAGCCGGTTGTCAACACCGGCACTCTCAACCATTGAGAAAAAGAGCCGGCTCCATGCCGGCTCACATAATTAACATAACCGGAACGGTCATGACTATATCCTGACATGGCAAAAAAAGAGACAAAGACAAAGAACTTCATCCTCAGAATCGACACCGACATGATGAACGCCATCGAGGCGTGGGCAGCCGACGAGTTCCGCAGCACCAACGGACAGCTGCAATGGATCATAACGGAGGCCCTACGCAAAAGCGGACGCCTGAAGAAAAAGAAGACCGTAAAAAACGAAAACGATGAGACAGAAGAATAATCAGAACAGAATAAAGGTGTACCGCACCATGGAAGGGAACATCTTTGAGGCGGTTACGGCTGTGATCTTAATCGTCATATGGGCAATAGCTCTGACCAGACTGAAAAGCATGGACGAACCTGTCACATTCCTTTCTGACGAAGAAAACAACGCATCCACACGGATGATAGCCGGCAGCATCGTCGCCACCGTACTTTCGCTGTTGTTTCTGGTTTCGGCATACTTCCCTGACAGAATGATAAACATGCGCATCGACGTGAAGAACACCGCGCAATATGCGCTCATGATACGTATGTCAAGAATAATGGCAGTGGAGACAGCTGTAATCTTCCTCGGTAGCATCGCGAACGTGGGAAACGAAAGATCGATATATCCCGCACTGCTTGCCATAGCTTTAAGCGTTACGCTCATGATATTCAGAACACTCATAAAAAGAAAAGGATGAAAGTTGCATTTACATTCATATCCGCCATACTGCTGGCTATAACGGCCGACATTAAGGCTCAGACGCCCGACGGACAATGGTCGGGCGATATTGTTTTAGGACAGGGAAAAAATCTGCCGCTGGTACTGAACATCGGTACCGGCAGCGACGGAAAGCCGTGTTGCACACTAGACAGTCCCATGCAAGGGGCTGAAGGAATAAAGACAGAGGTGAACGTTCTTACGGCGGACTCCATCAACATAACCGTGCCCGACATCGCGGCAACATACGCCGGACGCGTTACAAAGGACGTGATAACAGGACACTTCACACAGATGGGCATGCCATTCAAGCTCGACCTGAAGCATGGCGGCGTAATGATGAACAGGCCCCAGACGCCTCAACCGCCACTGGGTTACACCACACAGGAGGTGAGCTTCGAGAACAAGGCAGCGGGAGCCGTGCTTAGCGGCACACTGACATGGCCCGAAGGCTACGACGGAAAGAAGCCTGTGCCGGTGGTGATTATGGTGAGCGGAAGCGGTCTGCAGAACCGCGACGAGGAGGTGTTCGGCCACAAACCGTTCCTTGTCCTGGCCGACCGGCTGGCACGCAACGGCATAGCGTCGCTGAGATATGACGACCGCGGAACGGGAAAATCAACCGGTGACGCCTCCAAAGCCACAACATCCGACTTCATGAAGGATGCAGCGGCAGGCCTGGAACTGCTGCGCAGTATGGACGGAAAATTCTCACGTGTAGGCGTAATCGGACACAGTGAGGGCGGACTGATAGCCTTCATGCTGGCTGCCGACGGCAAGGCAGACTTCATCGTGAGCATGGCTGGACCGGGCGTAAGGGGCGACACGATAATAGCCGGACAGAACAACGACGCGCTCATGCGCATGGGCAGACCTGCCAATGTGTCTGCCGCAGACGTAAGGACACAGGCTGGGAGGAGCGGAAACGCATGGCTGGAGTTCTTCACAGGCTACGACCCGGCTGACGTGATAGCCTCGACCACATGCCCGGCGATGGTTATCAACGGGACGAAGGACACGCAGGTGAGACCGCGCCTCAACCTTGACAGAATAAGGAACCTGCTTCCACACAACAGGAAAAACATGATAAGGGAATATGACGGACTCAACCACCTCTTCCAGCACTGCACCACGGGATATGCCGACGAGTACGGCGCGATAGAGGAGACAATGTCTGAAGAGGTGATGAAAGACATTGCCGGATGGATAAACTCGCTGGACGAGTGACGCGGGAACGGGCGGGTCAGTATGCCTCGCGGTATTTGTTTCCGTCCTTGTCCTCCAGCATCGACAGATAACTCTGATAACGGCTGACAGCGATGTAGTGGTCTTCAACAGCCTTCAGCACGGCGCATCCTGGCTCATGTGTGTGGGTGCAGTTGCTGAAGCGGCAGTCCTTGGAGAAGCGGAATATCTCCTTGAAGTAACTCGTGAGCTCTTCCGGCTCCATGTCGAACGTTCCGAAGCCTTTTATTCCCGGCGTATCTATGATGTATCCTCCTCCGGGCAGAGGCAGCATCTCGCTGAAGGTGGTGGTGTGCATGCCCGTATTGTGGGCGTCGCTTATCTCCGCCGTGCGCAGATTGACACCGGGCAGCAGTCTGTTTATAATCGTCGACTTGCCCACTCCGCTGTGTCCGCTGAGCAGGGTGATGCGGTCGCGCAGCATCTCCATGAGCTCATCCATGCCCTCACCGGTCTCCGCCGACACGGCGACACACTTGTATCCCACTGTCTCATAAAGGTCGGTCATCATCCGCTGATAGCGCATGAGACTGTCGTCGAGCAGGTCTGTCTTGTTGAACACGAGCACCACGGGCACACTGTAGGCTTCGGCGGTGGCAAGGAAACGGTCGATGAACGTCGTGCTTGTCTGCGGACGCTCCACCGTAACGACGAGAAACGCCTGGTCTACGTTGGCTGCGATGATGTGGCTTTGCTTGCTCAGGTTCTGCGATTTGCGTATGATGTAGTTCTTGCGGTCGCCTATGGCTGTGATGAATGCCGTGTTCTGGCTGTTGAGCTCTATCTCCACATGGTCGCCCACAGCCACAGGATTGGTGCTGCGGATGCCTTTCAGACGGAAGTTTCCCTTTATCTTGCACTCCACAACGCTGCCTTCGACGGTCTTCACCGTATACCAGCTGCCGGTATTCTTTATCACTAAGCCCTGCATCTTGATGGGAATAAGAATAAAAAAGGCAAGAAAGAAAACAGACTTATCGCCTCCCGCGCCATGGCGGCAGCCTTGTGCTCCGGTGTCTGTACGACAGGAGAAGGCGGCGTCTGTGTTCTTTCTTGCCTGCCGTTTTTATACTGTCATTATCTCTTTAGTCTTTTCGTCAAGCAGATCGTCAATCTTTTTGATGTACTTGTCGTGTATCTTCTGAAGCTCCAGCTCGGCGTCCTTCTCGTTGTCTTCGGACAGTCCGTCCTTGATGGCTTTCTTCAGTTTCTCCTTTGTCTCGGCACGGGCGTTGCGCACCTCCACCTTTGTCTTCTCGCCGATCTTGTTGCACTGCTTCACAAGCTCGCGTCTGCGCTCCTCCGTAGGCTGCGGGATGGCGAGGCGTATTATCTCTCCGTTGTTCTCCGGAGTGATGCCCACATCACTGTCCATGATGGCTTTCTCTATGTCGCGTATAGCCTTCTTGTCCCATGGACGTATGGCTATGGTGCGTGCGTCGGGCACCGACACGTTGGCAACCTGATTCAATGGAACCATCGAACCGTAGGAATTAACCCTCACACCGTCGAGTATGGCAACATTGGCACGACCTGCACGTACACGCGAAAGCTGTTCGTCCAGATACATCGCAGCCATTTCCATGCGCTCGCCGGCAGCATTTAATGTCTCTTTTACGTCAATCATATTTTCTTATATCGTTTGTTTATTTGGTTCAGCTGTAATCTTGTAAATGTCGCCCGCCATGAGGGCAAGGCGTATTCATGGCACAGTGATGCCTGCGAAAATCAGCTCCGGCGGTACAATCCGTCCGCCTTGCGCGGTAGATACAGGCGTTTTTTATTGATGCAAATATAGATATTAGTTTTTAAACATCCAAATTATTGTATTCGGAATTTACGCTGTCGGGCATCATAAGCTTCGTTTCGCTGTCCTCACCCGCCGCAAACGGCATGGTCAGCACCCCGCCACGGCAGGCACAGGCATACGTCACGGTGACGCCATTCATGCGCTGTCATAATGCTGTATGCCGCATATGGGAGCGATAAGAAAGACATGTCGCACCATTATTTGATAATTTTAGTATTATAGGAAGAACAAACCATAAAATCGGAAGGATACATTGTGCAATTTCATATATTTTCAACCTTAATCTATAAATAATGTAAAAAGATTATGACATCTTTCTTCTAAATTCGTATCTTCGCACTACCAATACTTTTTTACTTTGACTTTTTTCGTGTGACATAATCTTTTGTGGATGCAAAAGAACGGTTCCACGCATTATGCAACCGAATTAATAAACTAAAAACTGGATGATGGACAAAAGACTGAAATGGGGCATGATAGCCGTTATTGCCTGCGCGCTGGTAGCGTGGGGAGTGTATTCCCAGATGCCTAAGACTAACTCCGAGCTTGCAAAAGCCGACAAGATAATGCAAGGCAGCAAGGGGAAAAACAAGGAACTGAACGTGAACGGGACAATCATAAAAACCGGTCCGCTTACCGATGAGTTCACTGTCACAGGAACGCTTATACCTGACGAGAACGTCGACCTGTCTTTTGAGACTTCCGGACAGGTGGTGAGCATAATGTTCAAAGAGGGCGTGCACGTGAAGAAAGGACAGCTTCTCGCCAAGGTGAACGACAAGAAACTGCAGGCTGAACTGAAAAGACTGGTGTCGCAACTCAAGCTGGCAAAGGACCGCGTGTACCGGCAGCGCACCCTGCTCCAGCACGACGCGGTGAGCCAGGAAGCCTATGAGCAGGTGAACACCGAGCTTGCCACACTGCAGGCTGACATCGACATAGTGAAGGCACAGATAGAACTGACTGAGCTGAGGGCACCGTTCGACGGAATAATCGGACTAAGGCAGATAAGCGTGGGAGCATATGCCACACCGCAGACCGTTGTAAGCAAACTGACAAGAATAGTTCCGCTGAAACTGGAGTTCGCCGTTCCTGAACGCTATGCAAGAGACATAAAGCCCGGCACAAGGCTTCAGTTCACCATCGACGGAGTGCTCAACTCATTCCCGGCTAAAGTGTATGCGAAGGAGTCGGCTATCGACATGAACACCCATACACTCACCGTGCGCGCCATTTATGCCAACCCCGACGGCAGACTTACGCCAGGACGGTATGCCAGCATCAACCTGAAGAAACAGGAGATAAAGGACGCAATAGCCATTCCTTCGGAGGCTGTCGTGCCGGAAATGGGAAAAGACAAGGTGTTCCTTTACAAATCGGGAAAGGCGCAGCCAGTAGAAATAAAGGTGGGACTGAGAACAGAAGACAAGGTGCAGGTTATCAAAGGACTCAACGTGGGCGACACTCTGATAACATCAGGAACACTGCAGCTGCGCACCGACCTGCCGGTGAAGCTCGACAAGGTTGATTAACGCACTTAAAAAGCACGAACGATGAACATCTCTGAAGTAAGCATACGCAGACCGGTTCTTGCGACTGTGATGACCGTGATAATCCTGCTTTTCGGCATAATAGGCTATGCCTACCTTGGCGTAAGGGAATATCCTTCGGTGGACAACCCCATCATCTCGGTGAGCTGCTCGTACGCGGGAGCCAACGCCGATGTGATTGAGAACCAGATAACAGAACCGCTTGAGCAGAACATAAACGGCATTCCAGGCATCCGCTCGCTGACAAGTACGAGCGAACAGGGACGAAGCAGGATAACCGTAGAATTCGAACTGTCGGTCGACCTTGAGACTGCGGCGAACGACGTACGCGACAAAGTGTCGCGCGCACAGCGTTATCTGCCGCGCGACTGTGACCCTCCGACAGTGTCAAAAGCCGACGCCGACGCCTCACCGATACTCATGGTGGCTCTGCAAAGCGAGAAAAGACCGCTGCTGGAGCTTAGCGAAATAGCCGACCTCACGGTGAAAGAGCAGTTGCAGACAATACCCGACGTGAGCAGCGTGAGCATATGGGGTGAGAAGAAATACTCCATGCGGCTTTGGCTCGACCCCATCAAGATGGCGGGATATGGCATCACGCCGATGGACGTGAAGAACGCTGTGGACAACGAGAACGTGGAACTGCCGTCGGGAAGCATCGAGGGCAACACCATAGAACTGAACATCCGGACAATGGGTCTGATGAATACCGCCAAGATGTTTGACGACCTTATCGTCAAAAGCGACGGCAACAGGATAATCCGTTTCAGCGATATCGGACGCGCGGAACTCGGTGCCGCCGACATCAAAAGCTACATGAAGATGAACGGTGTGCCCATGGTCGGCGTGGTGGTTGTGCCCCAACCCGGAGCGAACCACATCGACATAGCCGACGCGGTGTACAAACGGATGGAGCAGATGAAGAAAGACCTGCCCGAAGATGTGAAGTACAGCTATGGCTTCGACAACACTAAGTTCATCCGCGCATCCATAGATGAGGTGAAGCATACGGTGTATGAGGCGTTCGTTCTCGTGATAATAATCATCTTCCTCTTCCTTCGCGACTGGCGGGTGACACTCGTTCCCTGCATCGTAATACCCGTTTCGCTCATCGGAGCGTTCTTTATAATGTATCTCTTCGGCTTTTCCATCAACGTGCTCACAATGCTTGCGGTGGTGCTCGCAGTGGGACTGGTGGTCGACGACGCCATTGTCATGACCGAGAACATATATATCCGCATCGAAAGAGGCATGCCGCCGATGCAGGCAGGCATTGAAGGCTCGAAGGAAATATTCTTTGCCGTCATCTCCACAACCATCACTCTGGTGGCTGTCTTCTTCCCCATCGTATTCATGGAGGGAACCACCGGCCGTCTGTTCCGCGAATTCAGCATGGTCATCTCCGGCTCGGTGCTCATATCGGCATTCGCCGCCCTCACGTTCACTCCGATGCTTGCGACCAAGATGCTGAAGCAACGTGAGAGGAAAAACGCATTCTATCGCGCCACCGAACCGTTCTTCGACGGCATGAACAGACTCTATGACAAGTCGCTGGCATACGTCCTGCGCCACCGCGTATGGGTGATTCCGGTAATGGTGCTGATGATTGTGCTCGCCGTATTCCTATGGGGAAAGATTCCGTCGGAGATGGCTCCGCTCGAAGACCGTTCGATGATTACAATCAACACACGCGGTGCCGAGGGTGTGACATACGAATACATAAGGGATTATACAGAAGACATCAACCTTGTGGTAGACTCCATAATACCTGACGCGGAAGCCGTGACGGCACGTGTATCGAGCGGTAGCGGAAACATACAGGTGACTCTTAAAGACATGGCAGACCGCGATTACAGCCAGATGGACATTGCCGAAAAGCTGTCGGCAGCCGTACAGAAAAAGACCAAAGCGCGCTCTTTCGTGCAGCAGCAGTCATCGTTCGGAGGGCGTCGTTCGCGCATGCCAATACAGTATGTACTGCAAGCCACCAACCTCGAAAAGCTCGAGAAAGTGCTTCCCAAGTTCATGGAGAAGGTATACGAGAATCCGGTGTTCCAGATGGCGGACGTCGACCTGAAGTTCAGCAAGCCCGAAGCGCGCATACACATCAACCGCGACAAGGCGAACGTAATGGGCGTAAGCACACGCGACCTGTCCGAGACTCTGCAATACGGACTGAGCGGCCAGCGCATGGGATACTTCTACATGAACGGCAAACAGTACGAGATACTCGGTGAGATAAACCGCCAGCAACGCAACAAACCAGCCGATCTGCGCTCCATATATCTGCGCAGCAACGACGGCAAAATGATACAGATGGACAACCTCATAGAGCTTGAGAACACCATCGCTCCGCCCAAGCTGTACAGATACAACCGCTTTGTCTCAGCCACGGTGTCGGCAGGTCTGGCAGAAGGAAAGACCATCGGAGAAGGTCTCGACGAGATGGACAAGATAGCAAAGGAGGTGCTCGACGACACATTCCGCACCACACTGGCAGGCGACTCGAAGGATTTCCGCGAGAGTTCGTCAAGCCTTATGTTCGCGTTCATACTTGCCCTGGTGCTCATCTATCTCATTCTGGCGGCACAGTTCGAGAGCTTCAAGGATCCGTTCATCATAATGCTCACCGTTCCTCTTGCCATAACAGGCGCGCTGATATTCATGTTCTTCGGTGACATAACCATGAACGTGTTCAGTCAGATAGGCATTATCATGCTCATAGGTCTTGTCGCCAAGAACGGAATACTTATCGTAGAGTTTGCCAACCAGAAGCAGCAGGAAGGACAGGACAAGCTCACCGCCGTGCGTGAAGCCTCAAAGCTGCGCCTTCGACCTATTCTCATGACGAGCGCGGCAACCGTCCTCGGACTCATCCCTCTGGCTTTCGCGTCGGGTGAAGGATGCAACCAGCGCATCGCGATGGGTGTCGCAGTTGTGGGCGGAATGCTTGTCTCCACTGTCCTGACAATGTACATCGTGCCTTCTGTCTACAGTTTCATTTCAACAAACAGAATTAAAAAGCTAACAAATGGTAAATAAAATCATCACCGGAACAGTGTTCATGCTGTGTGTCTGCTCGGCAGCCGCACAGCCGGAACCGGAATATCATGATGTCGGAGTGACCACACTGCAGGACTGTCTTGCCAAAGGTCTTGAGAACAACTTCTCCATCCGCATGGTGAAAAACCGTCAGGAGGTGAGCTCTAACAACGCCACAGCCGCCAACGCGGGACTGCTCCCAGAGGTAAACCTCACCGCCTCGTACGGTGGAAACTATCATACCACAAGCACGACGGCAAGAGAGTCGGGCGTCACTACGAAAGAAAGCAACGCCTACGACGGCACTCTTGACGCCGGAATAGAGCTTAACTGGACTATATTCGACGGTTTCAACGTGTGGACAAACTACAAACAGTTGCAGATGATGAAGGAACAGGGCGAGTTGCAGACACGCATTGCCGTTGAAGACTACGTGGCGTCACTCGCCGCCGAATACTATAACTTCATACAGCAGAGCATACGTCTGAAGAACTTCCACAACGCAATGAAGCTCTCGCGGGAACGTCTGCGCATCGTGGAAGTGAACTACCACGTAGGCAGTTTCTCACAACTGGAATACCTTCAGGCAAAAGTGGACTTCAACGCCGACAGCACCCAGTACATGAAACAGCGCGAGGCACTCACCACATCGAGGATAAAGCTGAACGAGATGCTGGGCAACGAGGACGTCACCGCACTCCTCGGCATACGCGACACCACCATCGACGTGAATCCCGGCCTGCGCTACGACGAGCTGTGGGAGGCAACACTGTCTGCCAACTCATCGCTTCTGCTGGCAGACAAGAACACGGATATAGTCAGGGCAGACTACAAGAAGATAATGTCTCGCGACTATCCTTACGTGCGGCTGAACCTCGGCTACGGATACACCATGAACCGTTACGAGCTCTCTTCCACGCGAAAGCGCGACAACTGGGGGCTGAACGCGGGAATAACCGTGGGATTCAAGCTCTTCGACGGCAAGCGGAAGATGCAGAAAAAGAACGCCGAACTCGACATCAGATACTCGGAACTGGAACGCGACAATCTGCGGCTGACACTCAAATCGGAGCTGAACAACTTCTGGCAGGCATACAAGAACAACTGGGAGATACTGCAGAAGGAGAGACAGAACCTCGTCGCCGCCGAGACAAACTACTATTTCGCCAACCTCAAATATCTCGAGCACAGCATATCAGGATTTGAGATGCGTGAGGCGCAACAGAGCCTGCTCGACGCACGCGAACGCATTCTCGTAGCCGAATACGACACAAAGATATGCGAGATATCGCTTCTCCAGCTCAGCGGAAAGGTGCTCGGCTATCTGAGCGGAGAGACATATCACACAGCAACAGAACAACAATAAACAAATGAAAAAGCCATGAACATAAAGAAACTTTTCCTCTTCGCATCTCTCATAATCGCATGCACGGTGTGCCCTGCACAGTCGAAGAAGTCGGTGTCAATACTCGGAGACTCATACAGCACGTTCCAGGGCTACCTTCAGCCTGACACAAACTACGTGTGGTACAACGCGGGAAAGCACGACAACACCGACGTGACGGCTGTGCAGCAGACGTGGTGGCACAGGCTGATAAGCAACAGAGGACTGCGCCTGTGTGTGAACAACTCATTCTCAGGAGCCACGATATGCAACACCGGATACAACAAGGACGACTACAGCGACCGCTCCTTCCGCACACGTCTGTGGAATCTCGGTTTTCCGGACATCATCTTCATCTTCGGCGGAACAAACGACAGCTGGGCATCGTCACCCATAGGCGAATACAAATACAGCGGATGGACGAAGGACGACCTCTACTCTTTCCGTCCGGCAATGGCATACATGCTCGACAACACAATAGCCCGCTATCCCAACACCGAGATATATGTCATCATAAACGACGGACTGTCGGAAGACATCACCGAGTCGAGCCGCGCCATATGCGAGCACTATAAGGTGAGATACGTGATGCTGGAAAACATAGACAAAATGAACGGACACCCTTCCGTGAAAGGCATGGAGCAGATAGCGGAACAGGTGAAAAAGATAATCCCAAACCGATAATCAGAACGCTGATTATACGTTTAACGTTTGTTGTCAGCTCTTCGTCCTTCTTCCGCACTGCCGCCGTCATCTTGCATTCAGCTTTTTCCCGATGTAGCCCGCTACATCTTCGATAAATCCGAATACAATCCGGCTGACAGCAGCACGAAATAAGAATGGAAGTATGATGACCGGTTCGGGATAATGAAAAAATAAAAAACGGAATACGGAAAAGACAAGCTGAACGCGCTGACCGCCTCAGGCTTCAGGACCGGAAAGAGTCTCTGACAGCAGAAAAGGCAGTCAGCGCGTTTCGACAGTATAATGTTCAGTGCGGCTATTCTATCACTCCGCACCAGCCGCCGTTGCGTTCCAGTTTCAGTGTGAGCACCGCAGACTTGTCCACCTGACGCTCTCCCTTCACATAGTCGAATGCCTGACGTCCGGCGTTCACACCGTCAGCGAAGAATGTGAGCCTGCGGCTTCCGCCGTCACCGAGGAACCCGAGCGGCACCTCAAGCGTCCTTGCGTCGCCCGCGGCCATCGCTCCTATGAACCAGCGGCTGCCTTTCCTGCGCGCCACAACGACATACTCGCCCGCCTTGGCGTCGACGACACGTGTCTCGTCCCACGTCACCGGCACCGAGCTTATGAACCTTGTGCACTCCTCTTCGGCGTAATATCTCGTCGGACTGTCCGACAACATCTGTATGCCACTCTCAAAAACGACGTACATAGCCATCTGACACGCACGTGTGCCCATACCCATCGGGTTGGGGTCGGTGCAGCGGTTGTGCTCCGGCTGAGCCGAGTTCATCGAGCCGGGCGTGAAGTCCATAGCCCCGACAGCATTGCGTATGAACGGTAGCCATATGGTGTTCTCAGGACGGCAGCCCTCGTTCTGCTCCATTCCGCGCACTCCCTCGTACGACAGGAGGTTAGGATATCTGCGCTCCAGTCCGGCAGGCTTGAACGAGCCGTGGAAGTCAACCACCATATTATATTTGGCAGCCTCCTTTATCACTCTCTCATAGAAGTTGACCATCCACTGGTCGCTACGGTCCATGAAGTCTATCTTCACGCCCGGTATACCCCACTCGGCATAACGCTTGAAGAGATCCATGTTGTTCTCGACAGTGAGCCACGGCAGCCACAGAATGAGTCCCACGTTGCGGCTCTTGCCGTAAGCCACGAGCTCGGGGATGTCGATGGCGTCGATGGAATTGAACGGGTCGCGCGTCGTGCGTGCCCATCCCTCGTCAAGGATGATGTACGGAATGCCGAACTTGGAGGCGAAGTCGATGTAATACTTGTACGTGTCGTTGTTGATGCCAGCCTTGAAATCCACTCCCCAAATCATCTTATGGTTCCACCAGTCCCAGCTCACCTGACCCGGCTTTATCCAGCTGTAGTCCTTCAGCTCGCACGGAGAGGACAGCACGTAGGTCATCTCGTTGGCAAGGATGTCCCTGTCCTGTCTGGAGATGACGAAATAGCGCCACGGGAACGAACGCCTGCCCTGCGTGCGGGCGATATAGTCAGCCTCCTTCAGAATCTTCTGGCTGCGGTCTCCATCCTCACCGAACTCGAGCGGAACCTTCGGGAACACCGCGCTCATACCGTTCTCGCCCGTGCCCTTGAGGAACATGCACGGATAGTCTCTGAGGTCAGCCTCGGAGATGAGAATCTTATAGTTCTTGTCCGTACTCACAAGCACGGGGAAGTATATCATCTTGTCCGACGGCTTGAAGTCGCGTGTCTTCAGATGGCTGTAAGGATTTTCATAAGAGGTCTTGAAGCCGTCAGTGAACGACACATGCGCCGTATAGTCGCCCGGGAAAGCTATCCTGAACGTCTCGCCCGTCACGTCTGCCGTTCCCTTTACGTCTGTCACGAAGCGGTATGCCACTCCGTTGTCGAAAGCCCTGAACTCCACCGCATAATTGCCCGACATGCTCAGAGTCATTGCGTTGTAATGGTTTTTCACCATGGCGTTCTTTATCGGCACCTCACGCTTCAGGTTTTCGTTCACCGAAGCGCGTCTCACTTTCTTCAGCTTAGGCTTCACGCCCATCTGCCTGCCGCCCATGTTCATAGCCATCTCGCAGTCTGTGAGCACCGTGTTGCCGTCGATGCTTACCGTGTAGGTCATTCTGTCGCCCAACGCGACGCTCACCTTCACAGTGCCGTCGGGCGATTTCAGTGTCAGGTCGTCTGCCGCTCTCACGCCCGTAACGAGCAGTGCCGCCGCAAACAAAAGGATTGTTTTCTTCATGATTGTAAAAGTTTTTATTTATTATATGGTATTAACTTCCATTTGAAAATTGCAGAATCTGTCATAAAAAAACGGAGGGGCGGGAAGCGATACGTCTTCCCTACCCCTCCGATATTGTTTTCTATACCTTATATCACTTCTTTTTCTTGCTCTTTGCCAGCTCTTTAGAGAAAGAGTAAGGAGCGTCGCTGTCTGCCGTACCACGTGCCTTGTTTGGTGTGGAACCCATCGTGTAGACAATGCTTCCGCCCTTGAGCAGGTCTTCATGTGTCAGGTAGTTCTTGCCGTAACCCATGCCGTTGAGCTTCATCGCCTGTATGTAGCGGTTGTCGGCACTGTTGTCCTCGGCTGTGATTGTCATGGTCTTGCCGTTCTCCAGATGGAGGGTCACCTTGTCGAAGTACGGAGTTCCGAGCACATACTCGTTGGAACCCGGACATACGGGATAGAATCCCATTGCGGAGAACACATACCATGCGGAGGTCTGACCGTTGTCCTCGTCACCGCAGTAGCCGTCGGGGTTGGCGTTATAGAGCTTGTCCATCACCTCGCGTATCCAATACTGGGTCTTCCAAGGCTCACCCGAATAGCCGTAGAGATATATCATGTGCTGTATGGGCTGGTTGCCGTGGGCGTAGTTGCCCATGTTCATTATCTGCATCTCGCGTATCTCGTGGATGACGCCTCCGTAGTAGCTGTCGTCGAACAATGGCGGAACATTGAACACTGAATCGAGCATGGCGTTGAACGTAGCCTTGCCTCCCATCAGGTCGATGAGTCCCTGCGGGTCGTGGAACACCGACCACGTGTAGTGCCATGAGTTGCCCTCGGTGAAGGCGTCGCCCCACTTCAGCGGGCTGAACGGTGTCTGGAACTTGCCGTCCTTGTTGCGTCCGCGCATGAGGTTTGTCTCCTTGTCGAACACGTTCTTGTAGTTGAAGGCGTGGTTGAGGAACGGTTTCAGTTCCTTGTCAGACTTGCCCAGAGCCTTGCCGAACTTGTATATGCACCAGTCGTCGTAGGCATATTCGAGCGTGCGGGCAACGTTCTCGTTTATCTTAACGTCGTAAGGCACATAGCCAAGCTTGTTGTAGTATTCGAAGCCGAGACGTCCTGTGGACGACACCTGCGGGTGAACGGCGTTGGCACCGTGCTTCACAGCCTCCCACATAGTCTCTGCGTCGAAGCCGCGCAGACCCTTCAGATAGGCGTCGGCAACCACGGAAGCCGAGTTGTTGCCCACCATACAGCCTCTGTGACCGGGGCTTGACCATTCGGGAAGGAATCCGCTTTCCTTATAGACATTGACAAAACCTGCCTGCATCTTCTCGTTCACAGAAGGATAGACAAGGTTGAGCAGCGGGAAGAGACAGCGGAATGTGTCCCAGAAACCCGTTCCGGTGTAGAGATAACCGGGCAGCACCTTGCCGTTGTGCGGGCTGTAGTGTATGGGCTGACCGTTGGCGTCCATCTCGTAGAAGCTGTGGGGGAACAGCGCCGAACGGTAGAGGCAAGAGTAGAAAGTACGCAGATGGTCCACGTTGTCGTCCTCCACCTCGATGCGTCCAAGCACCTCGTTCCAGCGATCGCGTCCCTGCTGCTTCACGCGGTCGAAGTTGCCGTCGCCCAGCTCCTTGAGGTTTAGCAGAGCCTGCTCGGGGCTGATGAACGACGAGGCTACCTGCACGTTGACCTGCTCGCCGCGCTTTGTCTTGAAGCCGACGATGGCACCCGAGTGGTTGCTCTCAGACTTCAGAAGCGACGCGTCAACCTTTCCGTCAGCCACGGCAGCCTTGTATGTGAACGGCTTGTCGAACTTCAGGACGAAGTAGTTCTTGAAGTTCTCCGGCACACCGCCGCTGTTGCGTGTGGTGTAACCGACAATCATGTTCTGCTCCGGGATAATCTCGGCATATGAGCCCCTGTCGAACGCATCGACAACGATGTACGACTTGTCGCTCTCGGGGAACGTGAAGCGCATGGCTACGGCACGGTCTGTGGGAGCCATCTCGGCAACCACGTCGTGGTCGGCGAGATAAACGCGGTAGTAGTAAGGCTTCGCTATCTCAGCCTTATGAGAGAACCAAGATGCGCGTTTGTCCTGGTCGAACTCGGGAGCACCCGTAACCGGCATCACCGAGAACTGTCCGAAGTCGTTTATCCACGGGCTTGGCTGGTGGGTCTGCTTGAATCCCCGTATCTTGTCATGGGTGTAAACGTATGCCCATCCGTCACCCATCTTGCCGGTCTGAGGCATCCAGAAGTTCATGCCCCACGGCATGGCGATAGCCGGATAGGTGTTTCCGGTGGACAGTTCGAATTTGGACAGTGTTCCCACGAGCGGGCTGACGTAGTCTACCGGCTCGGCAGTGTTGGCTGCACCGACACTCATTGATGCCAGCGCAAACAAAGCGGTGAATAAGCGTTTTAATCTCATATTGTAATTATAATTATTGATTTTTCGGGTTATTACGGCTTAAGCGCGTACGCTGTCTGCGCTCCTTCCACAGCCAGAGGCAGCCACAGGCTTCGCAAGAATATGCCATCGCACGTTGATGACTGAATGTCACACAATACATTCATGCCACAAAGATAATATAAATCGGGCTTACTGCAAAATAAAAAATACATTTAATTTGACGCTTCCACATACATACTTGCCTGTAACGCATATTTTTACGCTTCGCGGCATGTATACCAACGATGTTCCGTTATCATCCAGTCTCAACTCCGCGAGAACGCCGCGCAGACGTCGGAACAGTTTTCCGGTCGGAAATACGCGGATTTTCAGAGTTTCGCGCAACAGTCTGACGTTCAAAGACATATATCATTTCATGAGCAAAAGCGTGATTTCCTGTCACGCGGAAGAGGCTTTCCGGGCATGCCGAACGGGCTTTCCTGTAGCACGGAAGAGCATGTTTGGGGATATGGAAGAGCCGTTATGAGGATGCGGGGAGGCATGTTCCGCCATGATGAAAATGACATTCGGAGGACAGAAGAGCCTTTTTCGCACGACGAAAGGCGATGAGCCGCCGCACAAAAGTATATAAACACGATTATCACACATAAACATCCGTCCCTCCGTTTTATATTTCACGATTTTCAGCTGTAAAAATTTTTTACTGCCGGAAAGCTGAAAATAAAAGGATGGCAAATCAAAGTAATTCCGCAGGAAAGCCTGAGTAGAGACGCAAAATCTTGCGTCTCACGAGCAAGCCATAGCTATATACACATGCAATAATTTGCTATCAACAAATGCATACCTTACTCGGGAGACGCAAGATTTTGCGTCTCTACTTTAATTAAAAGCGAATGTTATCCATGATTCAATCCTCATATCCTCAATGGCGGAAGCTCAGTAGGCACGCAAAATCTTGCGTCTCCCGTCCAGCCCATAGCAATACGCGCATGCAATGATTTGCCGCCAATAAATGCATTCCTTGCTTGTGAGACGCAAGATTTTGCGTCTCTACTTTAATTAAAAGCGCATGTCATACATGATACATTCCTCATATCCTCAATGGCGGCAGCCAAGTAGAGACGCAAAATCTTGCGTCTCACAAGCAGCACATAGCAATACACGCATGCAATGATTTGCAGCCAACAAATGCATACCTTACTTGTGAGACGCAAGATTTTGCGTCTCTACTGGTTCATGCCATCACGACGGAAACGCGGTATTGGCGTCACATCCTGACGCTGAGCGTATGTGTGCCCGCGCCATATTCCTTTGCCGCAGTGTCACCGGGAAGCGTCACCGACGCCGTGGCTCCCTCCGGGATGGTGAATGTCCATTTCCACATGTCGCCGTCATACCTCCATGAACTCTTTATCAGTCCCGCAGCCGAACGGTATTCGGCGTTGAGGTGACCCAAACGGCGGTCAGGCACGGGGCGCATTATGATGTGACGGAAGCCCGGACGGGCTGGGTCGGCAGCTATGCCGGCAGCCGTTTCCCACAGCCATTCGCACACACAGCCGTAGGCGTAATGATTGAACGAGTTCATGCCCTGCGGTCCCATGCCGGAGTCTTTCATATAACTGTTCCAGCGTTCCCATATGGTTGTGGCACCGTTATCCACGGAATAGAGCCACGACGGGTTCTTGCGCTGGAGGAGAAGCTCGTATGCCATGTCTGCCATACCGTTCTCCGTGAGTGTCGACATAAGTATGGACGTGCCCAAGAATCCTGTCTGGAGGCAGTTGCCATGCTCCTTGAAGTTACGGCGCAGACGCTCTATCATGCGTTCCTTTGCCGCTCCTTCCACTATATTGTTTTTCAGGGCGAACAGCGCGGGAGTCTGCATGGTGTTGAGTATTTCGGTCTTGAACTCACCGTCGGCAGTAAGGAACTGCGATCGGATGTACTCGCGCGCCTCGCCAGCCATCGACACATAGCGTGAGGCATCGCGTCCGGTAGCCCTTGCCATGTCACTCATCATGTCGGCGTCCATCAGCCAATAGCATGCGCTCAGGTAGTTCCAGTATGCCACGGCTTCCGGTTTGAGACCGTCAGGACCGTATATCTTCCCGCTGCAACTCTCCAAAGGCTCATAGCTGAGCCAGTCTGCGTACTGATAGTTTCCGTTCTCTCCTTTAAGCGTATTGAAGTCATACTTCGCCTCCGCTATATGGTTGACATAGCGTTCCATGGACTCCCACGAATCGTCCACCACCTTTCTGTCGCCGAACTGCTTCCATACCACCCATGGCACAATGACTCCGGCGTCCGCCCAACCGAGACGGTTCATGTCCACATCTTCGGTCGCTCCGTACTGCGCGAAAGGCGCGACGCTGGGATATCCGCCCTTGGGCGACTGCGTGTCGCGTACGTCCTGCAGCCACTTATGGAAGAAACGGCTTGTGTTGGCGAAGAATGTTCCGGTCTCGGCAAACACCTGCGTGTCAGCCATCCATCCCAGACGCTCGTTGCGCTGCGGGCAGTCTGTGGGCACTGAAAGATAGTTGGAGAGCTGTCCCCAATAGGTGTTTGATATGAGTCTGTTCACAAGTTCGTTGCCCGTAGAGATGCGTCCGGTCTCCATATCCTTGGCTATGGACGTGACGGGGACACTGCGTATCCTGCTGATGGTGACAGGCTCTGTGACGGTGATTGACACGAAGCGGTAGCCGAAGAACGTGTTTTTAGGGCGGTAGGATTCCTGTTTGCCGTCTCCGGCAAAGGTGTAGTCGAGCATCATGCCTGTGTCTGGTATGCGCAGATTGAGCCGGTGAACGCTCCCCTCAGGTCCGTCCATGCCCCTGCTCTTCAATCCGTTGCCGTCGTTGAGCAGCTCCGACGTGATGCAATGCAGCTTTGTCCCCTTCTTCGCCCGGAAGAGAAAATCGGGCACAGCGGCGGCGTTCTGACCGAAGTCCACCACAAGATTCTCACCCGGATTGACCTCAATGGTCTCACCGTCGGCATACTCTCTCTTTACGACCACCTTGCCGTAAGCGTCGTCACCCTGTCCCGTTATGTCCTGCCATACATATATCTTCACCGGTGCGAGCGCGATATCGTCGCGCATATATATCTCCGCTCCGTTGTCTGGCAGTATCTGTCCCTTGAACTCCCGGTTTATCTCAGGTCTGGAGAGCAGCTCCGGAGTAAGGAATCCCTGTGCCGCGCGGGCGTCATACTCCTCACCGTCGAAGATGGCGGCATGCTTCACCGGTCCGGCTATACCGGCTTTCCAATTGTCGGTGTCTGTTCCGTAAAGGCGCACTGTTCCGTCCTTATACGTGACGCGCAGCACTCCGCGGAACGCACACTTGGTGCCGAACATGCCCTGACTGCCGCCGGGAGTGACAATCTTGTCGCCCCACCAGCCGGGCGTAACCTGTGCGGAGAGCTGGTTGACGGCACCCTTACGAGTGTCGAACGCGTCGGTGACATCATACGTGAACGACCGTTTCGTCTTGAACGGATGTGTGAAACCCGGTTTGAGAACCTCCTTGCCGACGAGTTTACCATTGACATACAGGTCGTATACACCGAGTCCCGATGTCATCCATTCGGCACGTTCCACCTTTCCTTCGTTGGTGACCGTGGAGACAAACCAGCTGGCTCCGTCGGCAGCGCGCGCTCCGTCGTTCACCGTACCCGTTACGACAGGGGCATTGACCACCGAAATCCATTCCGAGCTTTTCCACGCATTGTCATCCAACGCTCCTATAAGTGTACCCACGCTTTTACGGTCGGCAGTGCCGCAAGCAGTGAGCATTGCGAGTGCCGCACAATAAAACATCTGTCTGTAATTCATCATATCGTGTTTGTTTGTTGTTAATATCGTGTCTGATTGTTATTAATGTAGCGTTTGTCTATTATCAATACGGTATCTGTATATTATCAGGTTCTGTCACATTGCTCTCCTTCCCCATCCCGCAGTATGTTACACGTAATGCGTCCTTAAAGCGGGATGGCTGTTACTGATATATCCCACCGGAATCGGGGCATACATCACGTCGCATAAGAAAAGAATATCGTATGTTTTCATATTTCAGTTTTTAGTGTGTCTCAGATAAATCAAACAAAACCGTGTCACCTTTGCAACGGCAGTGTAAGAAATTGCAATGCAACTTGCAAGAAATCACCGCCCGTGTACTGACACCGCAATTAAACATCATTTACAAAGATAATGCAAACGAGCGGCAAGAGAGCTTGCTCTTAGTTGTCCGAGTGCAGCTTGTCTTATACAAAGATAATGCAAGGCGAGCGCAACGGCAAGACGGGAAAACGGAGTTTTACCGGACTTGACACTGCCGAGCCGAAGCTTGTCTTATACAAAGATAATGCAAACGAGCGGCAAAAGAGCATGCTCTTAGTTGCCCGAGTGCAGCTTGTCTTATACAAAGTTAAGTAAATATCCCAAACGTCACTGTGCATTCTCGTGTTTTTTATCGTATTGGTATCAAAATACATATCCGACAGTATCAAAATACATAGATTTGTAAATACACGCACGATATTCACCCATAGCAAAATAATTGTTCCGGCGTATTTAAACATATATCATCAGAGCGATATAACCATGTCATTGACACGGCATTACGGATGTTTGAGGATACCGCTATGAGGGTGTCAGCCTGTCGTCAATGCAATGATAAAGTTCAAATATGATGGCGTCAACCTGTAGAGACGCAAAATTTTGCGTCTCACGAGCAAATATGTGCAATCAATAAAAGTAATAACATTATGACCCTTCTGCGCAATCATCCTTTGTAGAAACGTAAAATTTTGCGTCTCCCGAGCAAGGTATGCATTCATTGACAGCAAATTATTGCAGGTGTTTATTGCTATGGGTTGCTTGTGAGACGCAAGGAACGCATTTGTTGGCGGCAAATTATTGCATAAGCATACTGCTACGGGCTGGACGGGAGACGCAAGATTTTGCGTCTCTACTTTGGTTTGTCAGCGGGGGAAGGACGGAGCTTTATGCTTCAGGACCTAATGGCGGCTACGGCATTCGTAATGATTCTGTATACGGAAAAAAGCCGGATGAGAACAGTGACTGTCACATGCGGCATAATAAAAAAATCTCTCCCCGCAAAATGCGGAGAGAGATTGAAAGTGTTTTTATGAAAGAATTATCAGTTTAATCCCAATCGATAGCATGCTGAGGATCAGGCTCCTGAGTATTGATCTTACGCTCACCGGTCAGAGAACCCTTCACTGTGTAAGACATCTCATATCCCGGAACCATTCCGTAATCGGTGAATGTGTAATTCACATTCTGTATCATCACGTAACGGTGCAACAGATAGTTCTGTGTGGCATCCATCTCCTCGACTACTGTATAGCGTGTGACTTCATCTTCTTCAGTATCATTACCATGAGCGTCCTTCACCTTGTTAACTTTAAATTTCACCTGAGGATTGTCACATGTGAACTTTATAGTTCCTCGTGTGTGGTCGTTCTCATTCGGAATGAATTCGAGATTGATCTTATAATTCGCACGATCCTTTCTGTCCTCATCTATAAGACCTGCATATACAAAGACCTTGTTCTCATCAACAACATAGAGACGTACATTCTCTACAACAGAAGCTTCAGTATCACCGGCTATAGTTATCTGCTGTGCAGTACCCGAATAAACACCTGACCAGTCGTTGAACGGATAGACACGGAGCAGAGCCTTTGCGTAGTACTGACGCGGATGAGACTGATAGCCGTAATCCTCATTGTCAAGAATCTGAATAGGGAGAACCCACTTCTTAGACATATCTATGCCACGGAAATCGAACTTGATGTTCATCAGGTCAACGTCCTTTCCGGCAGGGATTGTCATTTCCTTCGGATATGTGGCATACTGAGTCATGTCCTGATAATACAGGTCCGTACGGTTCTGGAAACGCGCTACGTTCATTGTATACAGCGTATCAGGGTCAGCATCGAAGTGTATTGTCACGTCCTTGGGGTTCGTGGTTGAACCGGCTATGACAACCGGAAGGTCGTATTCGGATATACCGTAGCCTCCGTCACCCTCATCCGGGAACTTGTTGCCTGTGACATTTCCTTCAGCGTCATAAACGCAGCGGGTATACGGAACATTGACAACTCTCACTCCGTTGTTGTCAAGCGGAGCACTGAAAGCCACATAGTGTGCGTACTGCTCATCCTCCCACTCATCGTTACAGGATGTGGCAACCATGAGCAAGCCCAACAGGGAAGCACCTAAAATAGATATATGTTTCATCTTTTTATTCCTATTTGATTATAATGATTAGTCATAATTTCTCCATCCCGGTGACTGAACGAGGAGGTTGTTACGCTTCAGTTCGTCAAAAGTAACGGGCCAGAAGTACATCTTCTCGGCAAATGTCTGCTGGAGGTTGGATGTCGGGATAACAACCTGGAAGTCAGCACGCCTTGCCTGTGTCATGAACACGTTGAGACCGTAAATCTGCTGTGACTCCTCAACCGGAGCGTCCATCCAGCGGCGCAGGTCGTAATAACGCTTACCTTCACCGAGAAGCTCGATCATACGCTCACGCTTGATCTTCGCACGCAACACATTTTTGTCCAGATAATCTGTCTCAGCAAAGTCAGGCAGTCCGGCACGGATGCGAACGGGATGAATGCCCTTCTTAATCTCCTCAATGTCACGGCTGATTGTGTATGTCTTTGTACCGTCCCATGACTGTACATCATATTTGCCGTCAAGCTCGTTGAGAGCCTCAGCATACATCAGAAGAATGTCGGCATAACGGATGGCCGGCTCCGGCTTGGCTGCGATATTGTCCATGCTGTGACCGGACTCTATGTAATCGTTAGGATTATAGAACTTCCTGTATCCTATACCTGTACGGGGATAAGAGAACGCGTTGATGTAACCGTCTCCACCTCCACGATAGTAGAATATCTGCTTGTCGCGCTGTGACTGCGTAGGATGTCCTGCATTCTCCCACACGCTGCCGCTGAATGCCACAGAGGCATAGAAACGCGGCTCACGGTTGGCATACTGCAGAGAAACGTTAGCCTTCAATGGCGGATAGTCCTTGTAGTTCTGACGTGTGGTGAAATATGTTTCTAAAGTATATCCTTCATCTTTTGCCCACTGGGGAAGACGATCCGAACCGTCTTTACCGTTCAGTTCACTGTCCTTACCCGGAACATCGGTTCCATCATTCATATAGTATGCGTCAACCATCTTTTGTGTCAGACCGTTGGTGTTCCATCCACCACAGCTCACAGGCATTGAGTGAAGCACGATAGACTCTATGGAGTAGTCATTCTGACGGCACATGTTGTCAACACGTGAGAAGATAATCTCGGGATTGTCCTGAATAGCCACATTGCCGTTGAAGAGGTTGGCATAAGAAAGCATCGGGTCGATGTCTGCCCATCCGTCAGGCCAGTTCTTCTTTGCAAAGTTGCCGTCATCGGGCGGAGTTATAGTAGCTGTTCCCGAAGTGCTCTTGTTAGTATGATAAAGCTCATACTGATTAAGATCAATCACATCCTTGCATGCGGCAGCAGCGCGCGCCCACTTGCTCTCATCATATTCTGTGCTGAGAAGAGGACTTCCATCCTTGTTTACGAAATCCTTGGCGATTTTATCATCAACAAGTTTGGTATCGTGCTGACCGTTCTTAAGCTGACCGTTAGCCAACGGGCTGGCAGCATAGATGTAAGCCAACGCGCGTGTTGCGAGACATGCGCCCTTTGTAGGACGTGCGGAGTTCTCCTGATCACGCTTGTAATACTGTATCTCCTTGGCAGCCTGAATCATTTCCTTTGAGATATGCTCTACCACTTCCTCGTATGTATTACGCGGCTGTGACATAGCCTCGTATGTCTGAGTGTAGTCTACACCTTCCTCAGCCACGATTGGCACCGGACCGTATTTACGAAGAAGCAGCCAATAGTAGTAAGCGCGCACGAAACGTGCCTGACCTTTATAGTCGAGCTTCTCAGTCTCAGTCATCTGCGGGTTCATGTCAACGTGATGAATGAACACGGAAGCCTGATAGATGCCTTTGTAGCACATCTGCCATACATAGTTGTTGAAGTCTTCCTCATAGAGACCCATGCGGTAAGAGTTGTAGGACACACGAACGTCGTCCTTGTTGTCACCGAACAGCTTGCTGTCGCGGTCGCCGTAATACACGCAGTCGTCGAAGCAGCTGTAGAACGAACCTGACTTATTGCCGACGTCCACATTCTCCCTCAGGATGAAATAATAGGCATAGGCAAGCCATTCCTGTGTCTGCTGACGGTTTGTGAAGACTGACTCTAACGTACGGCGGTCTTCAAAATATTTGTCGGAGTCAAGGTCAACGCACGATGTGAGAGACCCTAAACCGAGAACCGACATCATTAATATTGCTATCTTATTTTTCATATCTGTCTTTTTGTAATTATTACAAGTTAACCTGTACACCCACTGTCACAGACTTTGTAAGAGGATATGCCTCTCCGCGATCCTGCAATGACTCCGGATCCCATGTGTCGAAATCAGACCATGTCAACAGGTTTGTTCCGGTGATATAGAAACGAACTGTGTTGAAGTGTATCTTATTTACGATAGATTTGGGAAGAGTATAACCGAAGTCAAGGTTCTTCAGACGCAGATAGCTCATGTCGCGGAGCCAGAACGTTGAAGCCTGCTCGTTGTTGTTGTTAGCTCCATAAGTCAGACGAGGATAAGAGGCGTTGGGGTTTTCTGTTGCCGTTGTTCCTGAGATGTCTGCCGAGATCCAACGGTCGTCAACCATACCCTTGAACACATTACCCCACTGGTTCTCGCGGAATGCGAACACGTTCTTACCAAGTATCTGTACGTCAGACTTGCCAGCTCCCTGGAAATGGAGGTTGAAGTCAAAATCCTTCCATCTTACAGAGAAACCGAGACCGTAGATAAGGTTAGGTCTGGAAGTGGCACCGATGGCTACAACGTCACCGCCGTCAACCTTACCGTCACCGTTCACGTCCTTATACTTGATATCACCCGGCATATAGTCACCGAATGTCTGCTCGGGGCTGTTGCGTATATCCTCCCAGTCTTTGAACAGACCAAGAGCTATGAGACCCTTCTGCTGGTTAACACGATAACCTGCAGAATACTGGTAAGGATAAGTGTTGAACTGCTCGTCGGCAACGAGTACCTCGTTCTTACTGTAAGTGATGTTTCCACGTACGGTCAGGTCAACCTCTCCGAACTTCTGATTGTAGCTGAAGTTACCGTCGAAACCGTTAACTCTTACAGCGCCTACGTTAGCCCATGGAGAGCTTTCGAAACCTGCCATTGACGGGATGAAGTTACGTTTGCTGTACTGTCCTGTACGCTTCTCATAGAAATAGTCCACTGTCATGGAGAATTTGTTATTGAAAAGCACGAGGTCGATACCTACGTCCGACTTGCGGGCAACCTCCCATGTCACACCCCTTGCTGCAAGCTGAGTGTAATGGATACCATTGAAGATATTGGTATAATTGGAAGTACCGAAATTATATATGTTATCCTTTACAATGTTTCCATTGTCATCAGTATGAGTTAAATAGTCCAACGTATACAGATAGGGGAAACGAACTCTGGTGCCACCATCCATGATGGCATCGTTACCTACCTTACCATAAGAATAACGTATCTTGAACATATCCATCCAAGGAGCTACCTTGCGAACCCACGGTTCCTCGGCAACGTTCCACGCTACGGAGAAAGCCGGGAAGAATCCCCAACGGTGTCCGTCAGCAAAGTTCTCTGTTCCGTTGTAACCGAAGTTACCGTCTATGAAGTAACGGTTTGCGTAGTTATAAGTAATCTGACCGGCAAGCGCCATGTTCTTACGGGACACTGAGTTCTTGATATCAGAACCAAGATTCTGTGTCTGGATGTTTGTGTCCTGAGTGAATCTGAAGTTAGCACCTACATTGTGAACCTTTGCGAACTGACGGTTGTAGTTGAGCAATAGCTCTATGAATTCCCTACGTGAACCCTCATTGCTTGAGCTTTGTGTCATGTCTGACTCGTTACGTATCTGGTCCCAGATGATGTTACCGTTGTCGTCACGACCGTTGGCATGATATGTAGCAGGGCTACGCATGTGAGAAATCTTATTGAAGTTGTATGTGTCGTAACCGAAACGTGCGGTGAACTTAAGACCTTTTGTCACAAAATCAAGGTTCTGCTCGAGTGAAGCGTTAGAATAGAGGTTGTTTGTCCATTCCTCGTTATAACCGGTCTGTGTTGCAGACACCCAAGGGTTAACGTGGTTGTCATCACGTCCGATGTTGATCTGAGGGACATAACCGTTAGAGTACATCACCGGTGAAAGAATGTTATTATAACCGAACAACTGTCCCCAAACAAGGTTGTCACCGAGTCCCGGACTGTTACGCTTGTTCAAATCACCTGACACACCGAGTTTCAACACTGTTGTCGGAGTAATGTCGATATCGACATTCAAACGATAGTTCCAGCGTTTGTAGTTTGCGTTGGTATCATACTTGTCGCGAAGAGTCTCATCTGTCTTATACATACCCTGATCCTCAACGTATGCAATTGACGCATAGTAACGTGATGTGTTACCACCACCACTGAGGTTCACGTTGGCACGATAGCTGAACGCGCCGTCCTTAAGCAGAAGGTCTTTCCAGTCAACGTTCGGATAAAGGTCAGGATCGAGGCCGTTGAGGAAAAGTTCCTTCTCGGCTTCCGAATATGCGGCACCAAGACTTCTTGTTATACGTGCCTCATTCAACAAGTCGATATACTCACCTGTACCGACAAACTCAGGAGTGATTGTACGCGTATTGTAAGAAGTCTCGAACTTACCGTTCACGTTGATCTTACCCGCCTTACCACGTTTTGTAGTGATAAGCACAACGCCGTTAGCACCCTTTGAACCGTAAATGGCTGTAGCAGACGCATCTTTGAGCACAGTGAAAGACTCGATATCCTCAATGTTGAGCTCATCGAGATTGTCACGCTCGAAACCGTCGACAAGGATAAGAGCTGAAGAGCTGGCACCGAATGTGGATATACCACGGATCCAGAATTCAGAAGTGTTCTTACCCGGCTGTCCTGATGTCTGGAATGCGAGCACACCCGGAACGTTACCGGCAAGAGTGTTTGAAAGATTGGATGATGTATAGTGCTTCAGGTCACCCATATTAACGTTGGTTATGGCACCGGTCACGTTAAGTTTCTTCTGAGTACCCATCGCTGTTACAACGACCTCGTCAACAGCCTTCTGTACTTCTTCCTGCATCTTCACATCAATGGTCGTCTTGGTGTCCTTAAGGAGAACCTCCACCTTCTTGAAACCTATGTATGTGAAGACAAGAGTCTGATATTGCTTTGCATTAATCTTGTACTTTCCTTCGTAATTGGTAATAGCACCAAGTCCTGGGTCGTCTTTTCTACTGATGTTGGCACCGATAATCGGTTCACCGTTTGCGTCTGTGACCGTACCGGTTATGACCAATTCCTCCTGAGCCAAGGTATTCGCTGCGACGCCCAGCATCATAAATAGCATTATTAATACTTTCTTCATAGCTTCTGATTGTTAGTTAGCAGTTGTTGCCTCACCACCGGTAGCTTCTCCAGAATTTCCTTCTATGGTTCCACTTTCTTCTTCCGGAGCTTCCTCCATACCGATTGTACGTATAGAACGTCCTACGGTGTCAAGCACATAGAATACTTTCTTTGTTTCATCATAAGCGAGACCTGTCGGATCACGGAAACGCGCAACCTCACGCAGGTCACCGTTATCAGTACCCCATATGTTATTGTCCGCAGCAGAAGTACGGCTTCCACGACCAGCATATGTTCTTACAATACCTTCCGGTGTCATCACTCTCACGTCATGATTACCTTTTTCAGCAAAATAGAAATCATATACATCTTCCTTACCTTCTGCTACATACTCATCATTCTTCACAAATATTCCTTGATAAGGTGTAGCCAACTGTGCACTGGTACCGACTCCATCTGCCCATGCAGAAGTTTTCATCTGTCCTGCAACTATGTAAGGCGCAGTAAAACGCTCTCTTGTCTTGTCGTAGTCAGTACGCAGGATATAGTGCTGGTTAACAACTATAATATAAGCATAATTTCCTGTAGGATGGATTGCAATTTTGAACTCCCAGTTAACATCCTGAATTGTGAATAATTGCTGGAACGGAGAGTCCTCACTCTGCAGATTATAATCCTGAAGATACGGATTCCATGTGGCACCGGCATCAACAGACTCGAAATACTTGTCCATATCAAGACGATAGAACTGACCGTTCTCATAAGAATTGAAATACAGGTCACCGCTTACAGGATGAATGTACGCACCGTTGCATTGCTTATAAGCGGCAAGCAGCTGTACGTCAGAGTTCTCATTGAATGTGCCGTCCTCGTTACGTTTCACGATATAAACAGACGGACTTCTCTGCTGGCTGCGGTCTTCGTCTATTGAGACAATCATGTAGTCAACACCGTTATGACTGGTGAAATCGATAGATCTGATACGGTCTCTGTTGTTGAACTTGGTATAACCCATTATGCTCTCAACAGTCTGCTTCTCAAAATCGACTACCTGTATAGCAGGACTACCATGATCATAGCCTATGTACATACGGTTAGGATATTTCGGGTCGAACTTCATCTCACCGTCTGCGGCAAAACCTGTACATGTGGCAAACGGACCGTCGTTCCATCCCTGGTCGTCGTATTCGTTACGGTATCCGCAAAGACGTCCTACTACTTCCTTACGCTCATAATTGAATTTTTCCGCGCTTGTGGCACTCTGAGTACCTGTAGTCTCGTCGCCCACAGTAACCTGAATCTCACCTGAGAATGCTCCCTGCGGTACGAAGACATACAGTCCGTCGTCCTTGCCTCTCACATTACTCTTGGCACTAATAAGAGTAGCCTTACGTCCGCCTACCGTAACCTTCACCTTCGAGGTGTCGTTGCCGAAGTTCTCACCATAAATGATAAGCCTGTCATTGGCTCCTCCCGACTTCGGCAAGAAATCGGTGATTGTTACCGGCGTGTTCGGGTCGTACTCCTGAACAGCAACATCGTCGTCGTCGCTACATGATACGAAGCAACAGGCGAACAATGCAAGCACCGCACCATACAGATGCTTGTGCAAAGTAACATAGTTTTTTAACATACTTATTAATTGATTAAGGATTGATTGTTTATCTTTTTACAAAAAGCAGGCTGCGCCCAGCAATCTGAGAACGAGTTCTCATTGCGCTCGCTGGCACTGTTTTTTCCTAATATATATGTATAAGCTTCCCACAGCATCACGACAAGACGTAATAACGGTAAACACTTCCATCTTTCATCATGACACTATCATCACTTCATCCGCCAGCCACAGGGAATCATCAGAGATTCCCTGTCAGCGGCAAACGAATATTGTTTTCACTCAATGGTCAATGAGCTGTTATTTCTTCTCGGCAAGCTTGTCGGCAAGAACCTTCATCCAGAATCCGCCAATTACAGAACGAGCCTTAAATCCGGTCATCAGTCCTGTCTTGGTATCATACCAGTCGCTGATAGGCACACGTGATTCTGTTTCGTTGATGTAATCGTACACCGGATGCACGAACTTCAGGAATGTCTTGTTGTTGGGAGCCATTGCGGCAGTCCACATTATCCAGTCGTTCTTGGTGTAATCCTTACGGCTGTCGAGCGGCAGACCGTATCTGTTCTGCATCTTCAGATAGTACTTTATCTCGCGCTGCATGGCATCGTTGGGGAAGATGTTGATGTTCCAGAGCTTGTCCCAAACCATATTGTACTTCTGGCTCCATGTGTTCTCGCGGTCGAAAGCAAGGCGATAGTGGTCGTCCTCACGTGCGTCCTTCTCCCACTTTGCCGCCATTTCCTTAGCCTTGTTCATGTATTTGTCGGCTGTTGCAGCGTCGCCCTTGATGCGAGCCATCTCTGCAAAGCCAGCCACACCCATGATAGCCTTTATTGAAAGGTTGCAGTTGTGAGCCCAGTGTCCTGCGAAGTCGTCTGTACAAAGCTGGTTGGCAGGATCCTGTCCGTTCTCTACGAGATAGTCAGTCCACATCTTGAGGATATTCCAGTATTTGTCAACATACTTCGTATTGCCCTCAATCTTAGCAATCATTGCGGCAAGAGTAATCATGTTACCGGCTTCCTCCAGAGGCATGTCGCCACCGTAAACCTGTCCGTTAGCAATAGGATATGTTCCAAGATCGTGTGCGGCGAACGGCTTTGTCCAACGTCCCGAGTAGCTGTAATCGAAGATACTTGTCATCATTGCCTTCTGCAGGTCGGGGTTGTAAACAAGGAACAGCGGAGCCTCAGGATAAGTAAGGTCAACCGTATTCACACAACCGTTGGAGTTGTTTTCCTTAGAGAAGAAGAGCAGATTGCCGTCCTTGTCCTCGAAAAGCTTGTGGGCTGCAATCACGTGACGGTAAGAACCTGAAAGAATCTCGGCATACTTCACGTCGCCAGCCTTCAATCCGTCATCGTAGATCATCTTGTCGAACTCGCGGCATTTAGCCATAAGCTCTGAATAACTGTTCTTCAGACGGTCGAAAGCGTCGAAAATCGTAACCTTGCCACCGTGTGCCCAGTAACCCTTGTAACGCTCGTACATATACTCGATGTCCTGTATCTCGTCATATCCGAGCATTGTGAAACTTGAAGCAGTCGCCACATTGCCGAAGTTGTGCACATAAGCCAAAGTAGGCATCTGTGAAGCCTTGCGGCATACAACAACCTCCTCGCTCTCAGGAAGTTCACCTGTAGAAAGGAATGTGTCCTTTATCTTGTTCTCTGATGAAAGGCTTACGTTACCGTTAACATTAGGCATATAGAAGTATCCCCAGTCGATGCAGATGCCGTCACCCTTCTTTGCGAGAATAGGCTGGTCAACAGTACCAGTCTTGAGATATTTCACACCATTCTTTATTACAGTAGAAGAAACGGTCGGCTGCGAGCTCTTGTTCACGCCCTGCAAAGGATTGGCACTCAGGTAGAACTGCACGTCATGTGTCTTCTTGTCTGTAGAACGAACCTGATATGAGATGTAGTTGATAGGCATTGACAGCAGATCGTAGTCATTGATCAGCATAGGAGCAGTGAACACCACGTCAAGCTCAACCGGTCCGCACACGAATGTGTAATAAGTGGATGTAGCGAGAACGCTTACCGACTTCTGCTCAGCCTGCAGGATGTTGGCGTTGCTTACTGCAAGATTCTTGAACAGTCCGAAGTCTGTGTAAGCACCGCCGGTTGTGTTGTGGCAATGGGCGGCTATCACGTTCTTGCCGGGCTTGAGAAGCTTCTTCACGTCGTCAGACAGGTGGAGCTTTACGCCTTCGCGCCATGTCTCTCCGGTCTTGGCAACAGATGTTCCGTTGATAAAGATCTCGAAAACGTCGTCATGAGAATAAACCAGATAAAGATCGTTGTTAAGGTCATCTGCTGTAAGCTCTACGCTACGGCGAACATAAAGGTCAGAATTCTGTTCAGACCAATGAGTGCGTACGTTGCTCAGGTCTGGAGAACCGAACGCTGCCGTACCCTCTGTCCATCCGCTTGCGTTGAAGTCAGGCTTTTCCCATCCAGCACCCGGATTTGTACGTGTGTACATAGCCTTCCATTCTGCCTCATCAGCCATAGGAACGATTGATTCAAGAAGAGATCTTTCCTTCGAGCCCATGAAACGATAAGTCTTGCCGTCAACGCGCAGAAGTCCTTCAAGAGGTTTCTCGTCGTTGGTCCAATGGCGTGTATCACCGTCATTGAGCTTATCATACGGAGACCAGATGGAAAAATAAGGATCCGAAACCACCAGCGGCACAGACGGCAAACGAAGCTTCGTGCTCTTGTAGGGCACAAAATCTGCCGGTGTCTGAGCATTGGCAAACACTGCAGTAGCGAGTACTGCAACAGACATTAATAATTTCTTCATCAAATTTATAATTCTAAAGTTAGTTAATAATCAACCTACTTATAATTTTTCATGTTACCCCTTAAGCAATCTTATTTTACCTTTCAAGAAAAAACCAAGTACCGTTATTATATAACTTAAACAAAAATTCAATATTCTTCAATTCGTTAGAATCCTTATTTGATGTCTCTAATTCTATATACAATGCAAAGTAAACCATTTTTCTGTAAAAAAAAGAATAAAACACGAAGAAAATAATAAAATACTTCGCCAAAATCCGTTTTTTAACATTTCACACTTATTACAATACGTAAGCAACTCCATTAAGATAATGCGGCTCAGGCGGTATTTATTCACATATATAAATATTCTTCATTGCCGTACGTGATATATATAATAAGGTGTAAAAAACATCCGGAAGGCGTTTTCATGTGTCTTATAAATCAGCTTAGCCAGTCACGCGACTTTTATAATCAGCTTCTTCCAACAGGCAGTCTGTCGTAAAAGAAACGTCGGCAGAAGTATGTCCGCATAGCTACGGACTCTTCTGCCGACGTTTTATATATCCGCCCGGCACAAGCGTTGCACGTTCATGCCGCGATATGGCGTTCTCATCTCTTCGCGTTCACAAGAAGATCTACCTTGCCGTCGTCAATCAGCTTGAGTATAAGCTCACCGAAAAGTGTGTTCTGCCATGCGAACCAAGGACGGGTGTAGTTGTCCGGATTGTTCTTGTTGAACGATTCGTGCATCAGTCCTGTTCCAGCGTCAGTGCGCTGAAGCGTCTCTATGCACCATTTTATCTCAGCGTCGTCCTGACTTGTGAACGCCTTCATCATTATGGACATAGGCCACACCATGTCATAACCGATGTGCGGACCGCCTATGCCCTCGCCTTTCGAGCCGCGGAAGAAGTAAGGATTGTCCTCGCTCCATACAAAACGGCGTGTGTTCTGATAGATGGGGTCGTTTATATCAACATCACCGAGGTAAGCCATAGCGAGCAGACTCGGGACGTTGGCGTCGTCCATGAGGTTGTAGTTGCCGTATCCGTCAACCTCGAAAGCATAAATCTTGCCATACTTGGGATGGTTGTATACGGCGTGCTTCTGCAGCGCGTCAGCCACCTCGTCAGCCAGAGCGGTGCACTCACCGGCAGTAGCTGCGTCGTTGTTTACCTTTGTAAGAATCTCGGCAGCCTTGCGCAGCGACGACACTGCCATGAAGTTTGAAGGCACGAGATAAAGGTATGTCGTGGCGTCGTCAGACGGACGGAAGAACGAGCATATGAGTCCGCACGGTTTGGCGGGAGCTCCGAGTCCGTCGTTACATACAGTGTCGAGCTGACGCTCGGTCTTGCGCTGGAACTTGTACGGACCGAGTCCGTTCTTGCGCTGCTGCTCGCGGAAGGTCTTCAATATGTTTCTTACGGCAGCCTTCCACTCGTCACCGAACACGGATGTGTCGCCCGTTACCTGCCAGTAATGGTAAGCCAGTCGGAGCGGATAGCACAGAGAGTCAATCTCATATTTGCGTTCGTGCAGCTCGGGCTTCATGTCTGTGAGGTCGCCTGCCCACGGGTTGTCCTCCAGCGGACCCGGATTGAATGCGTTGGCATACGGGTCGATGTTGATGCACTTGAGCTGGCGCAGGATCACACCGCGCAACATCTTCTTCAGCTCAGGGTCTTTGTTTGCCAGCTGCACATAGGGCCACACCTGAGCTCCGGAGTCGCGGAGCCACATGGCAGCGATGTCGCCGGTGTAAACGAAAGTGTCGTCCTTGCCGTCGAAGTGCACAGTGGTGTCAATAGTGTTCGGGAAGCAGTTCTCAAACATCCATGCCAGATATTTGTTATCCTTCAGGAGCTTCTTCACTTCCTTTATTTTCTTCTCCACAGCATCCGAGCGGAACAGACGCTCAGACTCCGCCGGACGTTTCGACACGAATGCCGTGGCATCCTTGGCGTGTGTGATGTACTTTTGCGCGTCAAAGTCTTTAGCCTGCGCAACGTTTGCCGAGAGAGCCAGCATCACGGCTGCTCCGGCAAAGAATTTAAGTCTTTGATTCATAGATTTTATATTATATATACATTATTATATTTATACCTATTATTATATACGGTCTGTTCACTTCACCGCCGACAGCCTCGCCATCATCTCAATCATTGCAGCCTGATTGAGCAGAGTGCGCACGCCTTTCTTTCCGCGCGCGTCATAATGGCGTCCGAAAAGTCCGTCCGCGTCACGCGAACCGCCCTTGCCCCACGCCGTGTCCATCGACGCGAGGAACGCCTTCAGATATTTGCCGTCGTTGTCCACGCCGTAAAGCTCTATATATCCGCGCAGCATCACTGAGTCGAACCACATTTCTCCGCCCCTCAGAATGCGCAGCCCGTCCGCGCGTCCCTTGTCCTCGAAGAACCTGTCGTATGCCGCAGCCGCCATGATACGGGCGTCATCAAGATATTTTCTGTCGCCTGTTATCTTGTAAAGCATTGCCGCCGCCTGAAGCATCTGACCCGTATTATACGAATACTTGTCACGTCCCAGACGACCTTTCAGCGTGAGATGGTCGAAATAGAGATGGTCTGTCTTGTCCTCCAGACTGTCTTTCGTCCATTTGTATATGTCTTTTCCGCGCTCCAGATATTTCTTCTCCTTCGTAGCGTTATACATCTTCAGTGCGAACACACTTGCAGGAGCGTTTGAACATGTGTTCTTGCTCTCCTTCTTCTGCTCACACCAGTATATGCCGCCTCCGAGCTTGTCGTCATATCCGGACATCACAAACGTCCAAATCTCCTCAGCCCGTTGCAGATAGCTTTTCTTCCCTGTGGCAGCGTAGAGGTCCGCCATGTCGATGCCGAGCCATATGTTGTCGTCATAGAAACGGTCGCTCTGCGGAGCCGTGTTCACATACGACGCATATCCGGCAGGCTGCCGCTTGGTGTCATAATACTTGTCAAGACCTTTCAGCATCATGCCGTCCATGACGTCGAGCCAGTGCTTGTCACCGGACGCCTCATACATGGCACTCACCGACGACACCATAGCCGAATATCCCCAAAGGAACGAATAAGGGTTCTGTCCTTCCTTCACCGGCACCGCCTCCTGCAAAAGCACCTTGTCGTCCGTCGCCATGTGTTTTCTCACCGCGTCGAATGTCTGCGACGCTCTTTTCATAAGATAGGCATTGCCTCCGTCCTTCGCCGAGGCACTTGCGCACACACCGCCCAATGCTGCCAGCACGACGACCGTCAGCAATACGCGGTTAAATAAACTATTGTTCGTCATCTTTTGTAAAAATAATCAAGCTTATGGGTTAGTAAATACCATATAAATCAAGACAGAGAGCAAGATGGCGCAAGGCGAGTGCAACGACAAGGAGGGAAAACAGAGTTTTACCGGACTTGGCATTGCCGAGCCGAAGACCACCTTATGCAAAGGTGGTGCAAACGAGTGGAAAGAGAACTTGTTCTCGATTTTCCGAGTGCAGCCCACCTTATGCAAAGATACAAAATAAAAATATCCGCACAAATAAAATACGTCAAAAAAAACAACGCCACACCAAATAAGCACAATCGTGCAACAGATGTTACAATACACCTCTGCCGCATTATCCGTTTACATGTAACATAATGCCTGCGCACATGCCTTTTAACTATAAACTCCATCAAACAAAAGTAGAGACGCAAAATCTTGCGTCTCACGAGCATGAGGCTGAGGAATACACGTGCAACGACCTGACAATGAAGGAATGACATGCT
>OGGT01000048.1_pt1 | contig 76782 bp, 71 predicted proteins | sample 1571311 | NCBI WGS metagenome assembly OGGT01 (sample SAMEA2581931, study PRJEB24529) | metagenome | biome: Human gut stool | place: China | collected 2011
CTGCGCGCGCTTCACGGTGCTCACACCGCAGATGATACGTATCCAGTACAGCAAGGAACGGAAGTTTGAAGACCGTGCCACATTCGCTGTTGTCAACCGTCGTCTGCCCGTGCCTTCGTACAGCAAGCGTGAGGACGACACCTTTCTGTACATCAGCACGGACGCTCTCGAACTGCGATACCGCAAGAACGCGGAGATAAACGCTGCCGACAAGAACCCCGACGCGCTCTCAATCACGTTCAAACTGAACGGCAGAAAGGGGGTGTGGTATCCCGGAAAGGACGACGCACTCAACCTTAAAGGCACTACGAGGACACTTGACGGATGCATAGGAGACTCAAAACGGCCCGAGCTCGAGAACGGTCTGCTCTCGCGCGCAGGATGGTCTGTCATCGACGAATCGTACTCCGCGCACAGAGGCGACGGCAGCCGCACGTTCGCGTTCGACGGTAATGTGAACGGAATGCCGTGGGTCGCGCCCCTCGTGGACAAGACGGCTGTGGACTGGTATTTCCTCGGTTACGGTCATGAATACAGGAAAGCGTTGCACGACTACACCCTTATCGGCGGGAAACAACCCATGCCGCCGCTCTTCGTTCTCGGATACTGGTACAGCAAGTATCAGCGTTACTCGCAACAGGACTTCGTGGATATCGTCACAGACATAAAGAAAAACCACATTCCTATAGATGTTATGATTCTGGATATGGACTGGCATACGGAGGGCTGGACAGGCTGGACATGGAACAAGGAACTTATTCCCGACCCGCAGGGACTGCTCAGATGGATGCACGGACAGGGACTGAAGGTGTCGATGAACCTGCATCCTGCCGACGGAGTGGACAGCGATGAGGAGAACTTCAGCCTCCTCGCGAAGGACATGGGCATGGATCCGGCGACCGCAAAGGTTGTGCCATGGCAGCTGGAGAATCCTCTTTTCTACAAGAACATGTTCAAGGACATCATACACCACAGGGAGAAGGACGGGGTGGACTTCTGGTGGCTGGACTGGCAGCAGAACCTTACCAACCCGCGCATGGACGGACTCAGCGAGACGTTCTGGTGCAACCACGTGTTCTACAACGACATGAGGATAACCCATCCCGAACTCCGTCCGCTCATATTCCACCGTTGGGGAGGACTCGGAAGCCACCGTTATCCTATAGGATTCTCAGGCGACTCGTTCTCCACTTTCCCCACACTCGCCTTCCAGCCGTATTTCACCGCGACTGCGGCAAACGTCTGCTTCGGCTACTGGGGACACGACCTCGGCGGCCATCAGCACGGCAACAACGATCCGGAGCTGTATCTCAGGTGGATGCAGTACGGCGTGTTCTCACCGCTGTTCAGGACTCACGCCACTAACGACCCTAAGATAGAGATGCGCATATGGAAGTATCCCAACTTCAAGGATCTGCTCCAGACGGTCAAGCTGAGATACGAGCTGATGCCTTACATATACACTGCCGCGCGCCAGGCTTACGACACCGGTGTGTCGATATGCCGTCCGCTGTATTATGACCATCCCGAGGAGAACAACGCATACCGCTATGAGGACGAGTACATGTTCGGTGACGACATTCTCGTCGCGCCTGTTCTGACTGCCGGGAAAAACGGGAAGACCGACCGGAAGATATGGCTTCCTGAAGGAAAATGGTTTGACGTGTGCCGCAACAAGGTGGTTGAGGGCGACAGGGAGTTTACCGACTCCTACACACAGACCGAGATTCCGTATTTCTATAAAGCCGGAAGCATCATCGTGAACTACGAGAACGTGATGAACCTTAACAGTCGTCCGGACCGCATAATACTTAAAGTCGTGCCCGGAGCGGACGGTTCGTCCACGCTGTATGAGGACGAGAACAACACCGAAGGATACAAGTCGGGACTGTTCACCAACACAAGGTTCGACCAGAAACGCACCTCCGGAAGCATAACGCTTACCATCAACGCGCGTGAGGGGTCGTTCCCGGGAATGCCGGAGAAACGCGACTACACCGTCAGACTGCTCGCCGCTTCCGCTCCCAAGGCTGTTAGCCTTGACGGAAAGAGGCTCGACGGCTCGAAGTGGACGTACGACAAGGCTACGCGCACTGTGAACATAAACCTCACGGGCATACCATGCGACAGGAAGACGGTGGTGAAGGTGAGTGTCGGAAAATAAGCCGTGACGTGAAGAAACAATGAACTGTAAAACAAAAAACAGAAGGAAATGAGACATTTAAGCATCATATTCATATTGTCTATACTGTTCGGACACACAGTCAAGGCGCAGACTTATCAGAGCCTGTGGATAACAGGAAGCGCGGTGCCGGAGGGAACCCGCATGCTGCAGAAGACTCCTGACGGCGACTTCAGGTTCGCCGGCACGCTGAAAGACGGGGAACTCAGAATAATGACGGCGGAGAAGCCGGGTGACGGAACAAAATACATCGCTCCGGCGTATGAGGACTCATATATCGTAAACAAGGGCATAGGAACGGTGCTTACGGCTGATGCCGACAAGGCGTCGTGGGTTGTTCCGTTCGCCGAAGACCGCTACCGCTTCCGTGTCAGCGCCGACGGCAAGATGCTCACGGGCGAGCTTTTCGTGCCGTGGGAGGAGGCTTACGTGGGCGGCGGAGCCACTGCCGCCGGATGGGACGCCTTCAAGGTGGAGCCGATGACGCAGAGTCCGGACAACGAGATGGTGTGGACGTGGACGGGCGAGCTGCGTACCCATAATGACGTGGAAGAGCCGTCGAGCTTCAAGATAATGGGTCTGAGAAACTGGGGGATGAAGGAGATTCATCCGTTCGCGCAGGGAGAAGACCCTCTCGGCACCCGTCTGGTGAGGACAAACGGCAAGGACACCAAATGGACAATAAGCAAGGAAGGGACATACCGCATCACTGTGGATGTGTTCAACGAAACATTCAAGGCAGAACTGATCTCTCGATAACATGAATAAAAAATGCCGCCTGTCCGTAGCTGTCGCGCATAATGGCATATGACGATGCCTGCGACGATTGCCCGGAGGGCGACATCCACAAAGGTATTCAATATTCTGAAACCATAGAAACACGATGTCCGTCATTGGTTGTGACAACCGGTGACGGTCTTTTTTGTGCTCTGCCTCTATGTCTTTAACACGAATGTGTCACCATTCCTTATCCTTGTGACGTGCTGTCAGTCCTGCTTCTCTTCCTCAGCCTTTTCCATTTCCACGTCCTTCACCTTCCTGAACAGGTCGGAAGCAAACACAAGGTCGTTGAGCTTCTCGTTTGTTGAAGCCATCACGTCGTCCTTTGTTCCCTGCCATTCCTTGTTGCCCTGATATATGAAGATGATGTTCTCGCCTATTCCCATCACGGAGTTCATGTCGTGAGTGTTGATGATTGTCGTGATGTTGAAGTCTTTGGTGATGCCGCTCAGCAGCGAGTCTATCACGAGAGACGTGCGCGGGTCGAGTCCGGAATTGGGCTCGTCGCAGAACAGATACTTAGGGTTGAGCACTATCGCCCGTGCTATCGCCACGCGCTTCTGCATTCCTCCCGATATCTCTCCGGGATATTTGTTCTGTGCGTCGGCGAGGTTCACCCGGTCGAGACATTCCTGTGCGCGTCTCACTCTCTCGCGGTAGTTCATCGTGGAGAACATGTCGAGCGGGAACATGACGTTCTCCAGCACTGTGAGAGAGTCGAAGAGGGCTGCGCTCTGGAATATCATTCCCATCTCGCGGCGCATGCTCACGCGCTCCTCTTTGCTCAGAGCCACGAAGTCGCGGCGGTCGTACAGCACACTCCCGCTTGTGGGTGTGAGCAGTCCGACGAGACATTTCATCAGTACCGTCTTTCCGCTTCCGCTCTGTCCTATGATGAGGTTTGTCTTTCCGTCATCAAACACCGCGTTTATGTCTTTCAGCACTTCCTTACCGTCGAACGATTTATATAGATGCTGTATTTCAATCATTTTCCTTTTCAGTTATAGTTATGTTGTCTTGCGTCATGCCCCGTAATGTTCCTGTGAGAAGTCCCCCGCAGTGCCTGCTCATGACAGCAGCTGTGTGAGGAACACGTCGGAGAAGAGGATGAGCACGCTCGAGCTCACCACCGCGTCGGTGCTTGCCTTTCCCACTTCCACCGATCCTCCCTCCACCGTATAGCCGAAGAAGGACGACACGCTCGATATGATGAACGCGAAGAAAAGGCTTTTTATGATGCTCATCCACACAAACCACGGGTTGAAAGCATGCTGAAGCCCGAGCGTGAGGTCGTCGGGCGGCAGTATGTGACCGATGTATGCGGTGCCGTAAGCGCCCAGAATGCCGGTGGCGGAAGAGAATATCACGAGGAACGGCATGATGGTCACGAGGGCGAGAATCTTAGGCATGATGAGATAGTTAGCCGAGTTCACGCCCATTATCTCGAGCGCGTCAATCTGCTGTGTCACACGCATGGTGCCGAGCTCTGACGCGATGTTCGAGCCCACCTTGCCAGCAAGGATGAGACACATTATAGACGAGGAGAACTCGAGGAGCAGTATCTCGCGCGTGGTGTAGCCCGAGACCCACCTCGGCATCCACGGGCTCTGGATGTTGAGCTTCATCTGTATGCATATCACCGCTCCTATGAAGAACGATATGAGCAGCACGATGCCGATGGAGTTCACGCCCAGCGACGACATCTCCTTGACGTACTGCTTGAGAAACATGCGCATGCGCTCAGGGCGGGCGAACGACCGTCCCATGAGCATCAGGTAGCGTCCGAGTGTTGTCAGATATTTTGTAATCAACATATTGTGCTTTTTTGATATGTCTGTGACTGTACGCCTGCAAAAGTAGTAATAAAAGATTAAAAACTGCCAAAAGCTTTGAAGTTTTATGTTTATTTCATACTGGGACATCCGGAGCTGTGCCTGTGTGTGCCGGAAAAGGCGTGGCGGAGGCGTATAAATGAAAATATAAAAAAACGGAAAAAGCGGAGGCGGAATGTTAAATATCCGTCGCGCTTGTAGCGAAAACAGCGCGTCAGAACGTGCGGACGGGCTTTCAGTACGGAATATCGCGTAATTTCGGGTTTTGCGTAATGCGTTGACATACATCCGCTTGCGCTCTTCTGTCCCGTCGCCCCGTCTTGACGGTTTTGCGGAAAAGCCCGTTCCGCCTTGCGATATGGGCTTTTCGGGCAGGCGGAACGGGCTTTCCTGCACGCCGGAAGAGGCTTTTCCGTATGACAGGAAAGCCTCTTCTGCGGTCGGACGGGTGTGACGACGGCTTGCCACCGGTGCGGAAGAGGCTCTTCCGGAGCGTTTCATGGCGTGACGGCTATGCGGATTGTGAAAAACGGTATGTTAAATTTGAATCCTCTAAAGTGAACGTATGTTAACGTTCCGCGGATTCCGGCACGCCGCTTCTCCGCAGTGCAGGCTTCCGCGCCAGTCTGTGCCGCCCGTTCAGGACATGCGCCGCCGTGCGCGGACAGTGCCTTTCCGCCGCCGTGTGAAAAAGCCTGAAACACAGTTTGCACGGAAAAATAAAAACATATAACTTTGTAACCGATATAATAAAGCATATGAACGGAACAGACAACAATGCCGGTGCCGCCGCCACACACAGTATGGTGCTGCGCACTGAAGGACTCGTGAAACGCTACGGCAAGCGCACGGTAGTGAACGATGTGTCGATAAACGTGAGGCAGGGAGAGATTGTGGGACTGCTCGGACCCAACGGAGCCGGAAAGACGACATCATTCTATATGACCACCGGACTCATCGTGCCGAACGCCGGACACATCTATCTCGACGATAAGGACATAACAGACTATCCCGTCTATAAGCGTGCCCGCGCGGGTGTGGGATACCTTCCTCAGGAGGCGAGCGTGTTCAGAAAGATGAGCGTGGAGGACAATATCCTCTCCGTGCTCGAGATGACCGGACAGCCGAGGGCGCGTCAGCTGGAGAAGCTCGAGAGCCTTATCAGCGAGTTCCGGCTCAATAAGGTGCGCAACAACAAGGGCGACCAGCTGTCAGGAGGAGAGCGTCGCCGCACGGAGATAGCGCGCTGTCTTGCCATCGACCCTAAGTTCATAATGCTCGACGAGCCTTTCGCCGGTGTCGACCCCATTGCCGTCGAGGACATACAGCACATAGTGTGGCGTCTTAAATACCGCAACATCGGCATCCTGATAACCGACCACAACGTGCACGAGACGCTCAACATCACCGACCGCGCCTATCTTCTCTTCGAAGGCAAGATACTCTTTCAGGGCGCGCCCGAGGAGCTGGCGGCAAACAAGGTGGTGCGCGAGAAGTATCTGAGCAACAGTTTCGAGCTGAAGAAAAAGAACTTCCAGCTCATCGACGAGGAGCGCAGGGCAAGGGAGAACGCCGCGCAGAACATCGGATGACAATACGTACGGACTTATGAAATACATGTTTCTCTCAGACATCCACGGCTCGATAGGCAGTCTGCGGCGTGCCCTCGACTTCTACACCGACGCCCGCTGCGACATGCTCCTGCTGCTCGGCGACATAATAAACTACGGTCCCCGCAACCGCATTCCCGACGACATAGACCCCGCAGCGGTGGCTGCGAGGCTCAACTCCATGCGCGATGACATCGTGGCAGTGAGGGGAAACTGCGACTCGGAGGTAGACCAGATGCTGCTGAAGTTTCCCATCATGGCAGACTATGCCGTGGTGACGGACGGCGGCAGACGCATATTCATCACCCACGGACACATATATAATGAGGACAATATGCCTGTCTTGCGCAACGGTGTGTTTGTCTACGGACACACACATCTGTGGAAACTCGCTCGCCGCGAAGGCTGTGTGGTGTGCAACACCGGCTCTGTCACCTTCCCGAAGGAAGGACGCGAACCCACATTCGCCCTTTACGACGACGGGGTGATGAGCGTGCGCAGGCTCGACGGAAGCGTCGTGGAGCAGCTCACCCTATGACACGCTCCGCCCGCACGGACTGTCATGCCCTCCGGAGGAGGCTGTCCTGACGTCCTGACAACCGCCGCCGCCATGCCGCAGGGAGGCTTGCTGCGGTGGCTCCGACAAGTGGTAAAATTTCAAAAATTTCATTCTTATGTTAGGTTATTACATTAATAATGAGTAATTTTGCACTTTCAAAACGAATAATAAACAGTAAATAAATATAAGAAAACCAAATCAGAAATGAATATTTTATTTGAGAATCCCGACAAAGTAAACGGTCTCATGACCGTCACTGTCGAAGAAGCAGATTTCAAGGACGATGTAGAGAAGACTTTGAAAGACTATCGTAAGAAAGCGAACTTCCCGGGCTTCCGTCCGGGTATGGTGCCGATGGGACTTATTAAAAAGCAGTTCGGCGCATCTGTGAAGATGGACACTCTTAACAAGTTCGTGGGAGAGAAGATTTATACTTATATAAAGGACAACAAGATACAGATGCTCGGAGAGCCCCTTCCTTCTGAAAAGCAGGAGCCGGTGGACATAGAGAAGGACGGACCGTACACTTTCATGTTCGACATAGCTGTGGCTCCTGAGTTCAAGATAGAGCTCAACGGCGACACCAAGCTCGCTTACTACAACATCAAGGCGGACGACAAGCTCATCGACCAGCAGGTGGATATGTTCGCAAGTCAGCTGGGAAGCTATGAGAAGGCAGACTCTTACGACGGCGAGCAGCGCGACATGCTGAAGGGCGACCTGCGTGAGCTGGACGCCGACGGCAACACAAAGGAAGGCGGAATAACGGTGGACGGAGCCGTGATGATGCCCGAATATATTAAGGTGGAAGACCAGAAGAAGCTGTTCGACAACGCAAAACCGGGCGACATCATCGCCTTCAACCCGCGCAAGGCTTATCCGGACAACGACGCCGAGGTGGCAAGCCTGCTCAAGATAGACCGCGAGGCTGTGAAGTCGATGGATTCCGATTTCAGCTATCAGGTGATAGAGATAAGCCGCTTCAAGAAGGCTGAGGTGAACCAGGAGATGTTCGACCACGTGTTCGGCAAGGACGCAGTGAAGAGCGAGGAAGAGTTCCGCGCCAGGATAGCCGAGGGTCTCAAGCCGCAGCTTCAGGCAAACAGCGACTACAAGTTCCTCATCGACGTGCGCAAGTATGCCGAGGACGCTGTGGGCGAACTCACATTCCCCGACGCACTCCTCAAACGTGTGATGCTCCTCAACAATAAGGACAAAGGCGAGGAATATGTCGAGAAGAACTACGACGAGAGCATCAGGCAGCTCAAATGGCACCTTATAAAGGAGCAGCTCGTGGCTGCTAACAACATCAAGGTGGAGGATGCCGACGTGAAGGCAGCCGCAAAGGAGGCTGCGCGCATGCAGTTCGCACAGTATGGCATGAACAATGTGCCTGACGAATATCTCAACAACTATGCCGGCGAGATGCTGAAGAAGCGCGACAGCGCGGCAGGTTTCGTCGACAGCGCGGTTGAGAACAAGCTCGTGCAGGCGCTCAAGGGCGTTGTCACTCTCGACGAGAAGACAGTCACCCTCGATGAATTCAACGAGCTGATGAAATAAATAAATTTGAAAAAAAACTTCTTTTTTAAGAGGTTGTCGACTTTTTTTGCTATCTTTGTGTAAGATATATTGCGGAAAAGAGTCGGCAACCTCTTTCTCTGTATATTTGTTAACGGTTATTTTGAATGTAATAAATATATTATTGTCATTAGTATGAACGATTTTAGAAAATATGCCACCCGTCATCTCGGAATGAACGGCATGACCCTCGACGAGGTGTTGAGGGCGCAGTCGGGATATCTCAATCCGTATATTCTTGAGGAAAGACAGCTCAACGTGACGCAGCTCGACGTCTTCTCAAGACTCATGGCGGACAGAATAATATTCCTCGGAACGGAAATCAACGACTATACAGCCAACGTGCTGCAGGCGCAGCTCCTTTACCTCGACTCGGTTGACAGCTCGATGGATATAAACATCTACATCAACTCTCCGGGCGGAAGTGTCACTGCAGGTCTGGGCATTTACGACACCATGCAGTTTGTTGAGAGCGACGTGGCGACAATGTGTACGGGCATGGCGGCGTCGATGGCGGCGGTCCTACTCGTAGCCGGCAAGGAAGGCAAGCGCACGGCTCTCACCCACAGCCGCGTGATGATACACCAGCCTTTGGGCGGTGTGCAGGGACAGGCGTCCGACATCGAGATTGAGGCGCGTGAGATACAGAAGTTCAAGAAAGAGCTCTACACCATCATCTCCGAACACTCCCACACTCCTTTCGAGAAGGTATGGCAGGACAGCGACCGCAACTACTGGATGACAGCTGCCGAAGCCAAGGAGTACGGAATGATTGACGCGGTGATGAAACGCAAGAGTTCCGCCGACAAATAAACGGTATGCGGGCGGCTGGCAGCCGCACCCGCGCACACCGTGAACCATAACAACAATACATATATATAAAGACATAGAGACACATAATGCCCAAGAAAACATGCAGCTTCTGCGGTAGAGGCGAGAAGGATGTCAGACTGCTGATAACCGGTCTTAACGGTTTCATATGTGAGGATTGCGCCGTATCGGCATACCAGATAGTGGAGTCTACGGGACTCCTCGACAAAAAAGACGCTCCTGACGGTGCCGCGGACAAGTTCAAGATAAAGAAAGTGCCGAAGCCGAAGGAGATAAAGGAGTTCCTCGACCAGTACATTATAGGACAGGACGAAGCCAAACGCTATCTCTCGGTTGCCGTATACAATCACTACAAAAGGCTTCAGCAGCCGAAGGACGACGGCGGAGTGGAGATAGAAAAGAGCAACATCATAATGGTGGGAAGCACCGGAACGGGGAAGACTCTCATGGCGCGCACCATAGCAAAGCTGCTCGATGTGCCCTTCACCATTGTCGACGCGACGGTCTTCACTGAGGCTGGCTATGTGGGAGAGGATGTTGAGAGCATCCTGAGCAGGCTTCTTCAGGTGGCTGACTACGACCTTGCGGCGGCGGAGCGAGGCATCGTCTTCATCGACGAGATAGACAAGATAGCGCGCAAGAGCGACAATCCGAGCATCACGCGCGACGTAAGCGGAGAGGGCGTGCAGCAGGGACTGCTCAAACTCCTTGAGGGAACAATGGTGAACGTGCCGCCAAAGGGCGGACGCAAACATCCCGACCAGGACTACATACACGTCGACACGCACAACATACTCTTCATCTGCGGTGGCGCGTTCGACGGCATAGAGCGCAAGATAGCGCAGAGGATGAACACCGGAATGGTGGGATTCAACACCGTGCGTAACGCACACAGGATAGACAAGGAGAACATAATGAAATACATTCTTCCGCAAGACCTCAAGTCGTTCGGGCTCATACCGGAGATCATCGGCCGCCTGCCGGTGCTCACATACCTTGACCCGCTCGACCGCGCCGCGCTTCGCCGGATACTCGTCGAGCCGAAGAACTCCATCGTGAAGCAGTATTGCAAGCTGTTTGAGATGGACGGCATAAAGCTCCACTTCACCGAGGAGGCTCTCGACTTCATCGTGGACAAGGCTGTGGAATACAAGCTTGGTGCGCGCGGACTGCGCTCCATTGTGGAGTCGGTCATGACCGACGCCATGTTCGAGGTGCCCTCCAAGCGCGTGAAAACGTTTGAGGTGACTCTTGACTATGCCAGGAGCCAGCTTGACAAATCGCATCTGCGCGGACCGGTCGTAGCCTGAACCGGATTGCCGCGCATGATGACCGTCTGTTGCTTAGAGCTATGCACGACAGCTCTCAACCTTTCATTCTAAATAAACTCTATGACATATAAAGGAAATCTTAATAAGGAACTGAAACGCTATTTCGGCTTCGACAAGTTCAAGGGAGACCAGGAATCCATCATACGTAACCTGCTCGACGGCAACGACACGTTCGTGCTCATGCCCACGGGTGGCGGAAAGAGCCTGTGCTATCAGCTCCCGTCGCTCATCATGGAGGGCACGGCTATCGTCGTGTCGCCGCTCATCGCGTTGATGAAAAACCAGGTGGACGTGGTCAACGGACTCAGTGAGGAGAGCGGAGTGGCGCACTATCTTAACTCGTCGCTCAACAAGGCGGCGTTGCAGCAGGTGGTGGACGACGTGCACAGCGGCAGGACCAAGCTGCTCTACGTGGCTCCGGAGTCGCTGAACAAAGAGGACAACATAGAGTTTTTCAGGTCGATGAAGATTTCTTTCTACGCCATAGACGAGGCTCACTGCATATCGGAGTGGGGACACGACTTCCGTCCCGAATACCGCAACATACGCCCCACAATATCCAAGATAGGCTCGGCTCCGGTCATCGCGCTTACCGCCACCGCCACCGACAAGGTGAGGACAGACATAAAGAAAAGCCTCGGCATAACGGACGCGCGCGAGTTCAGGAGCTCGTTCAACCGTCCCAACCTCTATTACGAGGTAAGGCAGAAGACCAAGGACATAGACAGACAGATAATAAAATTCATAAAACACAACGCCGGGAAGAGCGGTATCGTGTATTGCATATCGCGGAAGAAGGTGGAGGAACTGGCTGCCGTGCTTCAGGCAAACGAGATAAAGGCGGCTCCTTATCATGCCGGTCTCGACTCGGCGACACGCTCTCAGACACAGGACGACTTCCTTATGGAGCGCATTGACGTCATTGTCGCGACCATAGCCTTCGGTATGGGCATCGACAAACCGGACGTGCGGTTCGTCATACACTACGACATACCGAAAAGCCTCGAGGGATATTATCAGGAGACGGGACGCGCCGGACGCGACGGTGGAGAGGGACTGTGCATAGCCTTCTATGCCTACCAGGACCTGCAGAAGCTTGAGAAGTTCATGGAGGGAAAGCCTGTGGCTGAACAGGACATAGGACGCCAGCTGCTACAGGAGACCGCCGCCTATGCCGAATCGTCGGTATGCCGCCGCAAACTGCTGCTGCACTACTTCGGCGAGGAGTACAAGGAGGACAACTGCGGCAACTGCGACAACTGCCTGCATCCTAAGGAGCGGCGCGAGGGGAAGGAGGCTCTGCTCATCGTGCTCAAGTCTGTCGTAGCCATGAAGGAACCGTTCCAGCAGGCATATATCACAGACTTCGTGAAGGGAAGAGCCACCGACGAGATTGTGTCACACAAGCACGACAGGCTGGAAGAGTTCGGTTCAGGCGAGGACGAAGACCCGAAGATATGGAACGCGGTGATACGTCAGGCACTCATCGCGGGCTATCTCGAAAAGGAGGTGGAGAACTACGGCTCGCTGCGCATAACGGCAGAGGGACGCAAGTTCATAAAGAATCCGGTATCGTTCATGATTGTAGAGGACAACGACTTCAACGAGAACTACGACGAGGAAGGCGGTGACCGTACCGGAGCCGCGCTCGATCCGGAGCTGTATGTCATGCTTAAGGACCTGCGCAAGAAGGTGGCTAAGAAGATGGGACTGCCCGGATATGTCATTTTCCAGGACGTGTCGCTCGAGCAGATGGCAACGATGTATCCCGTCACCATAGAGGAACTGCAGAACATACAGGGCGTGGGCATAGGCAAGGCGAAGCGTTACGGGCGCGAGTTCTGTGAGCTCATAAAGCGTCATTGTGAGGAGAACGAGATAGAAAGACCCGAGGAACTGCGCGTGAGGACGGTGGCTAAGAAGTCCATTCTCAAGGTGAAGATAATACAGAGCATTGACCGCAAGATACCTCTTGACGACATCGCGTCGACCCAGGGGCTCGATTTCGATGAGCTGCTCGACGAGATTGAGGCTATCGTATACAGCGGTACGAAGCTCAACATAGACTATTTCCTCGACGATGTGATGGACGCCGACCACATAGATGAGATATACGAGTATTTCCGGGAAAGCGAGACCGACGACATTGAGACTGCGCTCGAGGAGCTCGGTGACGACAGCACGGAGACCGACATACGCCTCGTGCGGATAAAGTTCATGTCGGAAATGGGCAACTGACGGTTCGGTGAGGCGTGTCCGGAAGGGTGGTGTACAGTCGGATTGTGTATGTGTGAACGATTGTTAATTGTGTTAATCGCGTACCGCCCAACCCGTCATGGCTGCCCGTTTTCTGAAAAATAATGTCTTTGCCTGCAAATATCGTGAAAATGAATGTGCAAAGCCAATGGCTTGAATCATAAGGCATTGGATGTCCGGACGCCTTGTGTGTGCATCAGGAAAGCCTCGTTCATGGAGACAAACATGCCAACGCTGGGCGCAGAAATGCCAAAAAACGCCGTCGGAAAACACTCTTCTGTTATGCGGAACGGTGCTTTCGGAACGATGGAAAAGCCTTTTCCGCACGGTGATAAAGCCTCTTCCGCACTGCGGAGTGGCGAAGATGATGCCAGGAGACGGTGTTACGGCGTGCCTGACGTAGCTGTTTCGCTCTATTTCGTAAATGTTAATTGTCAAAATAAAATCAAGCTTTTAAGTAGATGTTCTAAATTAATTGCCATCATATTGTGTACTGTTCTGGAGCTGCATTCCAAAGTCCGAAGAGGGAGTGTAGCGGGCTACACGACCGATGAGACTTTGGGATGAAGCCCTGAACAGCGCACAGGATGATGGCAAAGATATATAACATATTAGTAATTTTATAATATCGGTTAATTTTGAACAGCTACTTATCCCTTCTTATTGTCCCGTCAGCCGTGCCATGCCGCGCCCTCCTTGTCATGCCATGCCGCATGCCGTCAGGCGCGTGTCGTCTTACACTGCCTTACACCGCTGTCATTGCGCCTGTCGGCGGGTTCATTCGGATAAATAGTGTTAACGTGCGAGCGAAAAGGTTGTGCGGTTATCTATAATGTGAAAAAATTGTGCTAAATTTGCACGCAATAAATTTTCAATGTATTATATGTCATCATTTGTTGCAGATAAAATTGTAATGGACGGTCTGACTTTCGATGACGTCCTTCTTATTCCGGCTTATTCAGAGGTTTTACCGAAGACGGTGGATTTGAAAACCAGTTTCTCACGTAACATACGGCTCAACGTTCCGTTTGTCACAGCAGCCATGGACACTGTGACGGAGTCGGCAATGGCGATAGCCATAGCGCGCGAGGGCGGTATCGGCGTGATACATAAGAACATGTCGATAGACGAACAGGCACGTCAGGTAGCCATCGTGAAGCGCGCCGAGAACGGTATGATCTACGACCCTGTCACCATCCGCTGCGGACGCACGGTGAAGGACGCGCTCGACATAATGGCGGAGTACCACATCGGAGGAATACCTGTGGTGGATGAGGAGAAGCATCTTGTGGGCATCGTGACAAACCGTGACCTGCGCTTCGAACGCCATCTCGACAAGCTCATCGACGACGTGATGACAACCGAGAATCTTGTTACCACACATCTGCAGACCGACCTCAGTGCCGCAGCGCAGATTCTTCAGGAAAACAAGATTGAGAAACTGCCTGTGGTGGACAAGGACAACCGTCTGGTGGGACTCATCACATACAAGGACATAACAAAGGCCAAGGACAAGCCTATGGCATGCAAGGACGACAAGGGACGCCTGCGCGTGGCAGCCGGAGTGGGCGTCACGGTGGATACGCTCGACCGCATGCAGGCTCTTGTGGAGGCTGGCGCTGACGCCATCGTGATAGACACCGCACACGGACACTCAAAATATGTGATAGAGAAACTTGTAGAGGCGAAGGCTTCATTCCCCGGTGTGGACATCGTGGTGGGCAATGTAGCCACTGGAGCCGCCGCGAAGATGCTGGCAGACAACGGTGCCGACGCGGTGAAGGTGGGCATCGGTCCGGGCTCCATCTGCACCACTCGTGTGGTGGCAGGAGTGGGAGTGCCGCAGCTGAGTGCCATATACGACGTCTACACAGCACTTAAGGGCACGGGCGTCCCTCTCATCGCCGACGGCGGACTGCGCTACTCGGGCGATGTGGTGAAGGCTATAGCGGCAGGCGGAACATGCGTGATGATTGGCTCGCTCGTTGCCGGAACAGAGGAGAGTCCGGGCGACACCATCATCTTCAACGGCCGTAAGTTCAAGAGCTATCGCGGCATGGGATCGCTCGAGGCTATGGAGAACGGCTCGAAGGACCGCTACTTCCAGGCGGGCACGAAGGACGTGAAGAAGCTCGTGCCGGAGGGAATAGCCGGACGTGTGCCCTACAAAGGCACCGTGCAGGAGGTGATATACCAGCTCGTGGGAGGCTTGCGCTCAGGCATGGGCTACTGTGGAGCGCACAGCATAGACGAACTGCACAACGCACGTTTCACACGCATCACCAACGCCGGAGTGCAGGAGAGCCATCCTCACGACATCATGATTACGAGCGAGGCTCCCAACTATTCGCGTCCAGAATAAACCGAAGGAACGGATGGCATTAAGAACAAACAACTGGAGAATGATGAGATTCAGCATGCTGATGCTTGCGGCGCTTCTTTCCGGAAGCGTCGCAAACGCCCAGAACGACCCGGTGGTGATGACCATAAACGGACAGCCGGTGACACGTTCGGAGTTTGAATATTCATACAACAAGAACAATTCGGAGACCGTGGTCGACAAGAAGAGCGTGGACGAATATGCCGAACTGTTCATCAACTACAAACTGAAGGTGCAGGCAGCCATAGACGCAGGCATCGACACAACCAAGAATTTCAGGTCGGAGTTCCTGCTTTACCGCAACCAGCAGATACGTCCGTCGTTCATCAGCGACGCCGACATAGAGAAGGAGGCGTGGAACGTGTATAAGGCAACGCAGACCCGCGTTGACTCCTTGGGAGGACTTGTGAAGCCCGCCCATATTCTCGTCGGACTGAGACAGAACGCTCCTGCCGGCGCGCAGGAAAAAGCCAAGGAACGCATCGACTCGATATACAACGCCCTCAAGGGAGGCGCCGACTTCGCCTCGCTGGCGCGCAAGTGCTCAGACGACCACCGCTCGGCAGTGAATGGAGGACGCCTGCCGTGGCTGCAGAAGGGACAGACGCTGAAGGAGTTTGAGGACGTGGTATATTCGCTGAAGAAGGGTGAGATGAGCAAACCGTTCCTCTCTCCGGCAGGATATCACATCGTGCTGCTTGAGGACAAGGGCATGTTCTTCCCCTACGACTCGGTGCATGCCGACATACTGCGGTTCATCGACCAGCGTGGAGTGCGCGAGCGCATCATCACACAGAACATCGACTCCATAGCAAAGGCGTCGGTGCCGCCCGTCACTCCCGACGAACTGCTCGACCGCAGGGCGGCAGAGATGGAGGCGGCAGACCCAGACCTGAAGAATCTCATACGCGAGTATCACGACGGACTGCTTCTTTATGAGATAAGCAACCGCACCGTATGGGAGAAGGCGGCTGCTGACGAGAAAGGACTGGAACGCTGGTTCAAGAAGAACAAGAAGAAATACCGTTGGGACGAACCGCGCTACAAGGGCATCGCATATTTCGTGAAAGACGCTTCGGACATCGACGCCGTGAAGGACGCTATAAAGAAGGTGGACTTCAAAAACTGGGCTGACACGCTGCGGCGGACGTTCAACGACAGCATCATACGTGTGAGGGTGGTTAAGGGAATCTTCAAGAAAGGAGACAACGCCCTTGTGGACAAGATGGTGTTCAAGGCTGACACGACCGTCACCCCGCCCTCCGAGTATCCCATACCAGCCGTATACGGCAAGCGTCTGAAGTCGCCGAAGTCGTATGAGGACGTGCGCGAGCTCGTTGTGGCAGACTATCAGGAACAGCTCGAGAAACAGTGGGTTGCGGAACTGAGACGCAAATATGCCGTGACCGTGAACAAAGATGTGCTCGCCACAGTCAACAGACACTGACACGTGGCGTTGCCGATATATTAAACAAAAAGAATGAAATGAGAAAACTGACTAACATCTATACCGGCGTGCTGGCAGCGGTGTTTCTGTCCGGCGTGAGCGTCACGGCAGGAACGGTAGCGCGCGGCGATGCCGGAAACGACTCCGTGGCGGCTGCCCGGAACGTGGAGATACCGGAGAGCAGCATAGCCGATGAGGTGATATGGATAGTGGGCGACGAACCCATTCTGAAGTCTGATGTGGAGATGATGCGTCTTCAGGGAGAGGCGGAAGGTATGAAGTGGCACGGCAATCCCGACTGCGCCATACCCGAGCAGCTCGCCGTGCAGAAACTGTTCCTGCATCAGGCTGAGCTCGACTCCATAGAAGTGTCGGAGTCGGACGTGGCAAGGGAAGTCGAGGCACAGATAAACCGGTGGATTCAGTTTGCCGGCTCGCGCGAGAAACTGGAGGAATACCGCAAGGCGACCATCGCCCAGATGCGTCAGGAACTGCACGACGAGTTCAAGAACAGCCTGCGCATCAACCAGATGAAAAAGGAGCTTGTGAAGGACATCTCCGTCACTCCTGCCGACGTGCGCCGCTATTTCCGCGACCTGCCTGCCGACAGCCTGCCTCTCGTGCCGACCGAGGTTGAGGTGGAAATCATTACCAAACAGCCGAAAATAGAGCAGGCGGAGATAAACCGCGTGAAGGATGACCTGCGCTCTTACACGGAACGTGTGATGAGCGGGGAGACAACTTTCGCCACACTGGCACGCCTCTATTCTGAGGATGAGGGTTCCGCTCGGCAGGGCGGTGAGATGGATTACATCGGACGCGGATATCTCGACCCGGCGTTCGCCAACGTTGCGTTCAACCTCACCGACCCCAAGAAGGTGTCGAAGATAGTGGAGTCAGAATACGGTTTTCACATCATACAGCTCATCGACAAGCGCGGCGACAAGATAAAGGTGCGCCACATCCTGCGCAAGCCGAAGGTGTCGGAGGCTGCCTTGAAGGAGATGACCCATAAGCTCGACTCGCTTGCCGGAGAGATACGCGGAGGCAAATACACCTTCGAGCAGGCTGCCACTTTCGTTTCCGACGACAAGGATACGCGCAACAACAACGGCGTGATGTCTTACATATCTATTGAGGGACGCACCTCACGTTTCCGTATGCAGGACCTTCCCACGGAGGTGGCGCGCGAGGTGGAGAAACTGAAGGTGGGCGAGATATCGAACGCTTTCGAGATGCTCAACAGCAATGGCAAGACGGTGTGTGCCATCATCAAGCTCAAGAGCCGCACCGAGTCGCACCGTGCGACCATCACCGAAGACTATCAGGTGATGAAGAACGTGGTGTTGCAGAAGGAACGCGACAAGTTCCTGCATGACTGGGTTGTCGACAAAATAAGAAAAACATACGTCAGAATGAACGACAAATACAAGAACTGCGATTTCGAATATGAAGGTTGGGTCAGATGACGTATAATAATATAAAATTCCTATTTAAGGACGGGCATAGAATCATCTTGTTGTTGGTTCTATGCCTGTTTGGACTTTGTCTCGTGGCATCTTCGGTAGTACCAAGGACAAAGGGGAAGCGTGCCGCAGACGACGAGCGGGTGTATCTCGTGCATGCCGACGAACTGAAATATGACGCCTACGGACTCAATCCGCACGCGCAGATAGCCAAGGGAAGCGTGCATTTCAGGCATAAGGGGGCAAACCTGTGGTGCGACAGCGCCTATTTCTTTCAGGAGGACAATGCCATGCAGGCGTTCGGACATGTGAGGTTCAGGCAGGGCGACACCCTCTCGCTCACGTGCGACTATGCCGAATACGACGGCATGGAGCAGATGATGATGGCGAGACGCAACGTGGTGATGAAGCACCGTGGGCGTACGCTCTACACCGACAGCCTCAATTACGACCGTCTTTACAGCTATGCTTACTTCTTTGAAGGCGGTGAGCTGGTGGACGGCGGAGACAAGCTTGTGGCTGACTGGGGCGAATACAATACTGCCACAAAGCAGGCGGCGTTCTTCTATAATGTGCGTATGCTGAGCGACAAACAGGTCATAACGACCGACTCGCTCTACTTCGACACAGAGCAGTCTGTGGCTCATGTGACAGGTCCTTCGCGCATAACGTCGGATGGAAGCGTCATCAACACAGAGAACGCTTATCTCAACACCGAGACAGACCAGGCGCGCTTCTTCAGCCGCTCCACCATCACCGACAAGGAAAAGACCATCACCGGAGACAGTCTTTATCACAACAGCGAGACGGGAATAAACGAGGGCTTCGGCAATGTGGTGTATACCGACACGCTCAACAAGAACGAGCTGAGATGCGACCGCCTGTTCTACAACGAGAAGACGGGATACGGATATGCCACGGAAAACGTCTTGCTGAAGGACTTCTCACAGAAGCCAGACACGCTTTACATGCATTCTGACTCGCTGAAGATATATACATATAATATTAATACGGACTCTGTCTACCGCAAGGTGCACGGATTCCGCAAGGTGCGCGTTTATCGGACGGACGTTCAGGCGGTGTGCGACTCGCTCGTGTTCAATTCTGCTGACTCGTGCCTCACTATGTATCACGACCCGATAGTGTGGAACGCAAACAGGCAGTTGCTCGGAGAGAGAATAGAGGTTTACATGAACGACAGCACCGTAAGGCTCGCGCGGGTCATCGGACAGGCTCTTTCGGTGGAGCTGGTGGATAAGGAGAACCATTACGACCAGGTGTCGTCGCGCGTCATGGACGCCTTTTTCACCGACGGTGCGTTGCGGCGTCTGGTGTCGACGGGCAACGTGAAGTCGGTCTATTACATCTCCGACGACAAAGACAGCACCCTTTCCAACCTCAATTATATAGAGACCGACACCATGCGCCTGTTCATGACGGCAGAGCGGAAGCTCGAGAAGATATGGGCTCCGAAGGCTGTCGGCACCATATATCCCATGACGCAGATTCCTCCGGAACGATATAAGCTTCCGGAGTTTGCGTGGTTTGAGGAGATACGTCCGGTTAATCCGGCAGACGTGTTCAACTGGCGCGGAAAGAGTGAGGATGAGAAGCTCAAGATAGTGGAGCGTCAGCAGGCTCCGCTCCAGCGTCTGCGCGGCAGGGGAGGAGGCGGTGAGCGATGAGTCTCTTCCGTAACATCAGACCACGGCGTTTCTCCCACACCTTTATATATATAGACGAGAGGCGGGAGCGTCTGCGCGACATCGAGCGTCGCGCGGCTGAGGGTATGTCGGCTGAAAAGCGCGGAGAGGCGCGTCATGATAAGGACGGTGCACGGCGGGACGGCGCTTTTCACATCATGCGTACGTCAGGACCGTATGCGCGCCATGGTTTCTCCGGACTGGTGATGCTTCTCCTTTTCCTTATTATATTGTTTATTGCGTTAATCAGTTTTATCATAAATTTCTGATATGAGTGATGTCATTCAATTGCTGCCGGACTCAGTCGCCAACCAGATTGCAGCCGGTGAGGTGATCCAGAGACCCGCAAGCGTCGTCAAGGAGCTTGTGGAGAATGCCATAGATGCGGGAGCCACGCATGTCAATGTGCTGGTGACAGATGCCGGACGCACGTCCATTCAGGTGATAGACGACGGCAAGGGCATGTCCGAGACCGATGCGCGCATGTCGTTCGAACGGCATGCCACGTCGAAGATACGCAGTGCGGCGGATCTTTTCTCGCTCCATACCATGGGCTTCCGCGGCGAGGCTCTCGCCTCCATAGCGGCTGTGGCGCATGTTGAGCTGAAGACACGCAGGCAGGAGGACGAGGTGGGCACTCATCTGTCGGTGTCCGGCTCGCGTTACGATAGTCAGCAGCCGTGCTCATGTCCGGTGGGAAGCAATTTCATGGTGGACAACCTTTTCTATAACGTACCGGCACGCCGCAAGTTCCTGAAGTCGAACACCACCGAGCTGAACAACATCATCGCGTCTTTCGAGCGTATCGTGCTTGTGAACCCGTCGGTGGCGTTCTCGCTTCACAGCAACGGCACCGAACTGTTCAATCTGAAGCCCGGAGGGTTGAGGCAGCGTATCGTCGACGTGTTCGGAAAGAGAATAAACCAGAGTCTTCTGCCTGTCGACGTCGACACGTCGTTATGCAAGATACACGGTTTTGTGGGCAAACCGGAGTCTGCCCGCAAGAAAGGCGTGCATCAGTATTTCTTTGTCAACGACCGCTACATGAAGCATCCTTACTTCCACAAGGCTGTCATGTCGGCTTTCGAACGGCTTGTCCCGGCAGGCGAACAGGTTCCGTATTTCATTTATTTCGAGGTTCCGGCGGAGAATATAGATGTGAACATACATCCCACGAAGACTGAGATAAAGTTTGACAACGAACAGGCGATATGGCAGATTCTCACTGCTGCGGTGAAAGATTGTGTGGGAATGTTCAATGATGTCACAGCAATCGACTTCGATACTCAGGACCGTCCCGACATCCCGGTGTTTGACGGCGAGGGTGACCTGCCAATGCCTAAAGTGGAGTACAACCCTTCATACAATCCGTTTGAGTCAACGTCGTCACCGAGAAGGTCTGCCGCCCCTGCCGGATGGGAGCAGCTCTATGACGGACTGAAGCCTGTGCAGGACGATGATCCTGCCGGACTGTTTGACGACGAGCCGGATTCCGGCAGTGTGGACCCGGCTCCGGCGGCAGGAGATATTGCCGAGAAGTCACCGGCACATTATCAGTATAAGGGACGCTATATCATGACCGCCGTCAAGTCTGGACTGATGATTATCGACCAGCACAGGGCTCATGAGCGCATCCTTTATGAGAAGTACATGTCGCTTCTGCGCGATAACAAGTCGTTCCCCCAGAAGGTGCTGTTCCCCGAGGTGGTGCATTTCTCTGTGGCGGAGAACAATGTTCTTGGCAAGATGATGCCACAGATGGGCGCGCTCGGGTTCGAGCTCACCGATCTGGGAAACGGTTCTTACGCCATAAACTCTGTGCCTTCCGGCATTGACGGACTCAATTATGTGAATCTTGTGCGCGACATCGTCAGTACGGCGACCGAAAACCCGTCGGGCGATGTGGACGAAGTGAGCCGTATTATAGCCTCCGGTCTTGCGCGCAATGCGGCGGTTGTCTACGGACAAGTGCTTAGTAATGAGGAGATGGAGAACATAATAAACGCTCTTTTTGTGTGCTCAAACTTCAACTATACGCCCGACGGCAAGAAGATATTAAGCATACTTAAAGGGACTGAAATAGAGCATCTGTTTGCATGATAACAGCAAATTTATGTGCCATTTTAATTGATTTAAGCTTTTTTTTCATGCTTAAAGCAATATTTTTAGCTAAAAAGTGTTGCTGTAAAGATTTTATTGCTAACTTTGTACTCATAACGGATGCTGCGGCGTCCGTTGGTATGATATTTTTTATTTAATTAAATATAGGTTATGAAAAAATTATTGATTGTTTTGGCTTTTGCCGGCGTCTCTATGACATCAATGGCTCAGGACGCTGACCCTGTGCTTAAGCACAGCGTTGCTACAAACTCATTCTGGAGCAACTGGTTCATTCAGGGTGGTGCCCAGTGGTCTGCTTTCTATACATCAGCAGAGCACGGACTTGGTCTTTCAAGAAGCCCGTTCAAGAGCTTCCGTTCAAATCCGCAGGCTTCAATCGCCATCGGTAAATGGTTCACACCGGGCATCGGTCTCCGTACAAAGGTTTCCGGTATCTGGGGTAAGGCTAACGACCAGAGCTTCAAGTACTGGAATGCTCAGGAGCAGGTGCTCTTCAATCTGAGCAATATGCTTTGCGGTTACAATCCTGACCGTGTATGGAACGTAGTTCCTTTCGCAGGTGCCGGATTCGCACGTAACTGCGATGCCAAGACTTACGCAATGGCTCTGAGTGTCGGTCTTTTGAATCAGTTCTATGTAAGCCGTAAGGTTGCCATCAACCTCGAACTTGGCTGGAACCGCTACGAGAACGACTTCATGAGCACAAATATCGTTAACAACGGTGAGCGCGGATGGGACAGCCATGACAACAGCCTCTATGCTGAAGTAGGTCTTACAGTAAACCTCGGCAAGGCTACATGGAACAAGGTACCTGATGTAGACGCTATCAAGGCTCTCTCACAGGCTCAGATTGACGCCCTCAACGCACAGCTTAACGACGCTAACGCTGAGAACGCACGTCTGAAGAAGCTTCTTGCAGAGAAGAAGGACGAGACTCCGAAGGCTGTTAAGGAATTCATCAACACTCCGGTTTCTGTATTCTTCAACATCAACAAGTACAACATCGCTTCAAAGAAGGATCTCGTAAATGTTGAGGCTCTTGCCAAGTATGCTAAGGAGAATGGTGCAAGCCTTCTCGTAACAGGTTATGCTGACAGCGCAACAGGTAAGCCTGACTACAACCAGTGGCTGTCTGAGAAGCGTGCTGAAACAGTTGCTAACGAACTCGTTAAGATGGGTATGAGCCGTGACAACGTATCTACTGCTGCCAAGGGTGGTGTAAACGACCTGTCACCGATTTCTTACAACCGTCGTGCAACTGTACAGGTTAAAGACTAATATATCTATTTATTAATAAATTGTTTAGGGGACGTACCGTGAGGTACGTCCTTTTTTTATTATTCAACTCAGTCAGTGTGATTCATCCTTATCTATTCTGTTGTCAGGCATGTTTGCTTCTTCTTTAGTCTCATATTATGTCGGATGCGTAATGAAAAGGTCTATGGCAATATGGTGACAGTAGTGTAGTGGAATTGTGGGGAGCGATTCGGAATATGTGGTTGGGTGTGACGTGTTCTAATATTGAATAGGTGTTTATACCTTGATATTATTCCTCACTATGGTCTGACTGGTTGTTTACAGGGTTTTGTAAATGATATATCGGGCAGTATCGGACTAAGATGCGACTCCGGATAGCGGTATTGGTGCATGAGAGGAATGAAGGAGTCGGAAGACGTACAAAAATGGCTTTGGCTGCCGAAGATGGGATCGGGGGTATTGCTTGTGAGACTCAATATTTTGTGTCTCTACTTTAGTGTCAGAGGATAATATTTTTGTATGTATCCAATAATATTAATGACGGCGCATGCCATGTAGAGACTCAAAATCTTGAGTCTCCCGAGTAAGTTGTGCGCTATTTACGTTATTGATTATTATTTTCATATATCTACGTGTTTATCTGGGATTGAACATTAAGCTTCATCCGTATTCCGTGTGTCTGTAAGTCAGATTCCTTACATTTCCTTTTAAAGTATATAAAATCAAATTGAGTAATGGTGGAACACTGTATTACGGCATTTAATACATATGATAGTAAAAAAAACACCTTGATATATGTTCGTATTTATGACGTCATGGAGGCTGGTTCAAGTTTAATAACCATGTCGGACAATATGTGATGTGATGCAGAAGTGAGAATGAACCAATTTTTTTGAAAATATTATCTCCGAAATTTGGTGGAATAAAATAAAAGTCCTACCTTTGCAATCGCTTAGAAGAAGCAAGGGCGTTTAGCTCAGCTGGTTTAGAGCATCTGCCTTACAAGCAGAGGGTCGGCGGTTCGAATCCGTCAACGCCCACAGGGGTGTTTCCTTGTAGTCTTTCGGGACTGCAGGGATTTTTTTATGTCCGTTGGTCTGCTGTTATGGGCGTGAAATACGGATGCCTCTCATCCATTACCTCCCCACATGTGTGTGGAGTATCTTTCACGTTTGTATACTGCTCTATAATAAACGCCGGAGTCGCGCTGCCTCACATATGGGTGCAGACGTCTCCGGCGTTTCTTTTGTATAAAGGAATGAAAAGCATTGCATGAGCCCTGTCATGCAGTATGACGGACATAATGCATATGTCTACGGACTGCGTATCTTTTTCTTATTCACCGCGAGCCGTGTGTGTCATATCAGTGCAATCGGTGCGGTGAGTCAGATTTAGCACTGAAGTGCTCATCCGAACACTCCTGTGGAGAGATAACGCTCACCTGTGTCGGGCAGAAGAACCACTATTGTCTTGCCACACATGTCCTCACGGCGTGCCAATGATGTCGCTGCCCATGCCGCCGCGCCCGACGATATGCCTGTGAGCAAGCCTTCGCGCTGAGCCAGCAGGCGTGCAGTGGACTTTGCGTCTTCGTCAGTCACGGTGATGACTTCGTCCACAACGCTGCGGTCGAACACCTGAGGCACGAATCCCGCACCTATGCCCTGTATGGCGTGCGGTCCGGGTTTGCCGCCGCTCAACACCGGAGATGACGCCGGTTCTGCCGCCACTAGGCGTATGGCGTGGTTCTTGCTTTTAAGGTATCTGCCCACGCCCGATATGGTACCGCCCGTGCCTACTCCGGCGACAAACACGTCCACATGTCCCTCAGTGTCGTTCCATATCTCCGGACCTGTAGTGTTGTAGTGAGCCTCCGGGTTTGCCTTGTTGCAGAACTGTTGCAGAATCACCGCGCCTTCTGTGCTGTCGCGCAGCCGTTCAGCCTCCTTTATGGCACCCTTCATGCCCTCTGCCGCCGGTGTGAGCACCACCTGCGCCCCATATGCGCTTACAAGTTTGCGGCGCTCTATGCTCATTGTCTCAGGCATTGTGAGGATGAGCCGGTAGCCCTTCACAGCCGACACGAAAGCCAGTCCTACGCCCGTGTTGCCGCTTGTCGGTTCAATTATTGTCGCTCCGGGAGAGAGGATGCCGTCCTTCTCCGCCTGGTTTATCATTGCAAGAGCTATGCGGTCCTTCACGCTTCCGCCCGGGTTGAAATATTCCAGTTTTGCTATTATAGGCTGCTCCAGTCCCATTTCTTTCGCGAAACGGTTGAGCTCGAGCAGCGGTGTGCCTCCTACGAGGTCGGTAAGTCTATTTGCAATTTTCTTCATAATTCTGTAGTTTTTGTTATCCGGGTGCTAATTTACAAAAAAATATGATAACGCCAGCCATGCCGCCACATGTATTATTTCTACTTATGGAGGCTTTTTTCCACTCTTTCTCCGGTTTTGATGATGTCGTGTCTTGATTTGGACTTTATGACGAGCCAAACCCCGCAGAACACAAGAACCATTGCCAGGCACTGCATGGGTTTCAGTACAGCCATGCCGGTGAGCAGGCTCACGCTCACAGCCACCATCGGCTGGACATAGTTGTATGTGCTCACCACCGTAGGGCGGAGTACCCTCTGCGCCACCATCGTGAGCAGATAGGCAACGAACGTTCCGAAGAACACCACGTAGCCTGCCGACAACCATGCCTTTGCTGGCACAGCAGACCACGGTGTGCTTACGATGTGTCCTGCCGAGAAAGGCATTATAAGTACTGCCGACCAGAGGAATATCCACTTGTTGATGGTGAATACGCTGTATCGCTTTATGAGTCTGTTGAACAGCGTAAGGTACAGTGCGAACGAGAACTGTGCCGTTATGCAAAGCACGTCTCCCCATATGTTGCCCACCTTGGCATTTCCTTCCGACGCGCTTGTCATTATCAGCATCACAGCTCCGCAGCATCCCAGAGCCACTCCGCATGCCTTTTTCCATGTCACGGGTTCTTTCAGTATGATTGCTGCGAGTATGAGTGCGAATATCGGCGACGACGTAGTTATGATGCTTGCGTTGGACGGAGAGGTCATACCCAGTCCGATGGTGAAGCAGCATTGGTTGAACACCAGCGCGAAGAGTCCTGCCGCAATCATCAGCAGACCGTCCTTCAGCGGCACGTGTTCTTTCTTTGCGAAGAGCGAGGCTGTCCAGAACAGTGCCGCGCCTCCCATGATACGGAACGACACGAGATTGATGCCGTCGATGCCGTTCATCATTGCCGTCTTTCCGATGGGAGCCATCAACCCCCACATGACGCATGCTCCCAGCATGCTTAGATGAGCCGTCAGAGCTTTGTTGTTATCCATAATACTATATTTTTTATTGTTTCTGCCTTAATGGTGTGCAAAGTTAAGAAAAATAGAAAGATCCAATTGTCTAATGCGTAAAAAAAGAAAGATAATGTCGTCCTATATATTATATCCGCCAATCTACAGATGGCATGGTGCGTCGTATATGGATGTGTGGATGGAATTCAGACATTTCATAGCCATGGATGTATATATTGTCAGAAAGGCTGTTTTTATGAATTCTATGCCTAATAAGTGTTATTCAAATTTTTTAATGTCAAAAAAAGATACCGTGATGGATTAATTTCATATCTTTGTATAAGATATGCTGCACTCGGGAAATTGAAAGCAGGCTTTCTTTCCTCTCGTTTGCAATATCTTTGTATAAGATATGCTGCACTCGGGAAATTGAAAGCAAGCTTTCTTTCCTCTCGTTTGCAATATCTTTGTATAAGATATGCTTCGGTTCGGCAGTGTCAAGTGCGGTAAAACTGCGTTTTCCCTCCTTGCCGTTGCTCTCACCTTGCAATATCTTTGTATAAGATATGCTGCACTCGGGAAATTGAAAGCAAGCTCTCATTCCTCTCGTTTGCAATATCTTTGTATAAGAAAAGTTGAAACCATCACCGGCACTGCCGCACGTTATCGACGCAGTCTTCCGCCGGTCTAAAAACGCTACTAATATGAAATACGCCGATTACATTGAACAGATAGAGATTGACTCGCTATGGAGCGGGAAACACCATGTGGTGTGGAATCTCGACCGTCAGGTGAACATACTCAGCGGAATAAACGGAGTGGGGAAGAGCACTATACTTAATAAGGTGGTGCGAGGACTTGTGGCAGGAGGCGAGTTCGCCAACCATATGCTGAAGGGTGTGAGGCTAAAGGTGGTGCCGGAGGATGCCAAATGGATACGCTATGACCTCATAAGGTCGGTGGACCGTCCGCTTGTGAATGTGGAGGCAATGAGCGCGATAAATGCAAGTATAACGCCGCTCGCCACGGAACTGGACCTGCTGATATATCATTTGCAGCGCAAATATCTTGATTATCAGGTGAACATAGGCAACAGGATAATATCTGTTTTGCAGAGCGGCAGCCCCGACGCGGCTGAAAAGGCGCGGGAAATATCGGCTCCTAAGAAACGCTTCCAGGACCTTATTGACGACCTGTTCGAGGCGACCGGCAAGAAGATAATACGCACGGAGAACGAGATTCTATTTACACAGATAGGTGAGACTCTGCTGCCCTACCAACTGTCGAGCGGCGAGAAGCAGATGCTCGCCATAATGCTCACAGTCCTGGTGGAGGACAACCGCAGTTATGTGCTGTTCATGGACGAGCCTGAGGTGAGCCTTCACTTTGATTGGCAGAAACGTCTCATAGACATTGTTCTGGAGCTTAATCCGAACGTGCAGATAATTCTTGCCACGCACAGTCCTGCCGTGATAATGAACGGATGGGCAGATCATGTGACTGAGGTGACGGACATCACATTATGATAACCTTATAAATGCGCCCCTATGAGTAAAAGACTGAAAGACAACCTGTCGTCTGGCTACTTCGAGGCAGCAAACCGCATGACCTCAAAAAAGGCGCGCCGCCGCATAGTGGCATATGTGGAGAGCTACGATGACGTGTTTTTCTGGCGGTCGGTACTGTCGCGGTTTGAAGACTCCACCCGCTATTTCGAGGTGATGCTGCCCTCGCGCGTGCCGCATCTTGAACGTGGAAAGAAGGCTGCTCTGATGAGTCTGCTTAACGGTAAGGTGGGACGAGACATGATAGCCTGCGTGGATGCCGACTACGACTACCTTATACAGCGTGCCACGCCTATGTCGGAGACGATAATAGACAGTCCGTACATATTCCATACATATGCCTATTCGATAGAGAACCTGCAGTGTTATGCGCCGTCGCTTCATGACGTGTGTGTAGGTGTGACGCTCAACGACCATGCCATATTCGACTTCGTGAGCTACTTCCGCGAGTACTCTCTTGCCATCTTCCCGCTCTTCGTGTGGAGCGTATGGTTCTACCGCACACCGCATTACACGGAGTTCACAATAAGCGACTTCCTGCATGTGATAGAGACGGGACACTTCAATCCCTATGATACGGAGGGCACGCTGCGCAATCTAAGGCGCAAGGTGGCACGCCGGGTGACGCAGTTGCAGCGGCATTATCCGTCGGCTAAAAAAAACTGGCAGGAGGTGAAGGACGACATAAAGCGTCTCGGTGTGACACCGGAAACCACTTATCTGTATGTACAGGGACACCATCTTTTCGACAAGGTGGTTGTGCCTATGCTGAAGAAAATATGCAATATGCTGGTGCGTGAGCGTGAGAACGAGATATCGCGGCAGAGCGTTCATCCCACTCAGAGGAACAACGAGCTGTCGTGCTACTCTGGCAGTGTGGCTGACGTTGAGCTGATGTTGAAGAAAAACATCGCCTTTACGTCATCAGCACCGTGTGGACGGATGATGGACGACATACGCCGCTTTCTCGGTGACGAACCGTCAGCGGACACTGAACGGAAGGAATATTCGGATAAGAATGTGCCGGGGAAGGACGGAGCGACGGCTGCCGAGACACACACAGACGGTGTGTGAGCCGTGGCGCGCATAACGGTTTTATGTCAGGAATTTCGGTGTAAGACAGACCCGTTGTTGCTTTTTTATGAAATCGTAAATGAAATGTTATAAGCGGATTTAGTGTCATTTATTTTCGCGAATGGTATGTATTGTCATTCTAAAGTGTAGCATTCTCGTGTAATATGTGATATTTTTAAAGTTCCGGAAGAGACAACCATGAATGTAAGAACATGAAAACATATGCATCCGGCAAGTGCATATTGCCCCGTGCAGGTCATTATATTTCATACTTATTCGGTGCTGTTGTAAGACATGTTGGTTGACAGTTTTGTACAGGATGGGATGAACAGCATGGATAAAATGTAGAATACAAGATGACGCAGGCAGTGTGGAAGAGGATCAAAGGGCAGCCAATGAGGTGAAGAGGCGGTTTCGGTGGTGGAATGCCCGTATCCGGATTATGACGATGTGATGGCGCGACATTACATGTTTATGACAAATCCTGATGTTTCAGATTAAAATTGTTTATTGTCATAAGAAATGCTTTTATTTTTCAAATAAAATTCGTAATTTTGCCAACGGATAGGAGACTGTGACTGTAAAGGCGGGTCTTGACAAGTCTGCTGAGAGTCTCTTATTTATGTTCTTTATATTATAAGTAATTGAAAACCAATATGTTATAAGGTTTTCAATGCCCCAGAGGCGTATCTTGTCGTTTAAATTTAGTTTAATTAAATGTCCGAAATAACAGAAGACGAGCAATGGTTTGCCATGCGTGCCACGTATGGACGTAACCTCATGGCTCAGACGGCTCTTGCCGATGAAGGTCTGCGGACGTTCATACCTATGCATTATGTCCGTCGCGGAAGGTCGCGGCGCACAGCCCCGCAGCTTGTCCCGGTGATACGCGATCTGCTGTTTGTAAGGACGACAAAAGACAGGATAACTACTCTGAAGAAAAATCTGCCCTACCTTCATTTCATCATCCGTGACTCCGGTTTGCGCCGCGAGCCTATTGTCGTGCCCGAACGTCAGATGCAACAGTTCATCGCCGTGAGCAGCACAGACGAGGAACAGCTTGAGTGGCTGTCGCCCGAGGCGGTGAATCTGTCGTGCGGTGATGCGGTGCGCGTGGTGGGCGGGCCGTTCGCCGGACAGGAAGGCGTGCTCGTGCGTGTGCCGGGCAAGAGGTCGAAATGTGTGGTGGTGGCTATTCAGGGAGTGATAGCTGTGGCGATGACCAAGGTGCATCCGAGTCTTATCGAGATAATAAATGAATAAGCAGCTGTTCAAGATTAACAGATATTATAAAATAATCCATATGTTATATATATCTTTGTCATCATACTATGCGTTGTTCAGGGCTTCATACAAAAGTCTCCTCGGTCGTGTAGCCCGATACACCCGCTCTTCGGACTTTGAAATGCGGCTCTTGGACAGCACACAATATGACGGCAATTAATTTAGAACATCTGCTTGGGATAAAAACATAAGATTGAAAAAACAAAACAAACATAGATTTATGAATATAGCAATTGTAGGTACTGGTTATGTCGGATTGGTGTCCGGCACATGCTTTGCGGAGATGGGAGTGAACGTGACATGCGTTGATGTGAACGAGGAGAAAATCAACTCACTGAAGAACGGTCAGGTGCCGATATACGAGCCCGGACTTGACGAGATGGTGCTGCGCAATCATCGTGAGGGACGTCTCAACTTCACCACCGATCTCACCAGTTGTCTTGACAATGTCGATATAGTGTTCAGTGCCGTTGGTACTCCTCCTGACGAAGACGGCAGTGCCGATCTGCAGTATGTGCTGGCCGTAGCGCGTGAGTTCGGTCAGAACATTAAGAAATATACAGTGCTTGTCACCAAGTCGACCGTTCCTGTGGGCACGGCGCAGAAGGTGAAGGCTGCCATACGCGAGGAACTGGACAAGCGCGGAGTGGACGTGCCGTTTGATGTGGCAAGCAATCCGGAGTTTCTGAAAGAGGGAGCAGCAATCAAGGACTTCATGAGTCCGGACAGAGTTGTTGTGGGTGTGGAGTCGGAGAAGGCAAAGGAACTTATGGTGAAGCTCTACCGTCCGTTCATGCTCAACAACTTCCGTGTGATATTCACCGACATTCCTTCCGCCGAGATGATAAAATATGCCGCCAACTCAATGCTCGCCACGCGCATCAGCTTTATGAACGATATCGCTAACCTGTGTGAGCTGGTGGGCGCGGACGTCAATATGGTGCGCAAGGGCATAGGCTCAGACGCCCGTATCGGCAGCAAGTTCCTCTATCCCGGCTGTGGCTACGGTGGTTCGTGCTTCCCCAAGGATGTGAAGGCACTTATCAAGACTGCCGAGAAGAACGGATATAACATGAGTGTGCTGAAGGCTGTGGAGGATGTGAACGAGAACCAGAAGCGCGTGCTTTTCAACAAGCTCTCAAAACGCTACGGCGGTGACCTAAAAGGTAAGACCATCGCCATGTGGGGGCTGGCCTTCAAGCCGGAGACCGACGACATGCGTGAGGCAACGTCGCTCGTAACCATCGGTCTGCTGCTCGAGGCTGGATGTACCGTCCGCGTCTACGATCCGGTGGCCATGAACGAGTGCCGCCGCCGTCTGGGCGACAAGGTGTATTACGCAGGCGACATGTACGACGCCGTGCTCGACGCCGACGCCCTGCTCATGCTCACCGAGTGGAAGCAGTTCCGCCTGCCCAGCTGGGGCGTGGTGGCAAAGTCGATGAAGACACCACTTATCATCGACGGCCGCAACATCTACGACGCCGAGGAACTCAGGCAGAACGGCTTTGAGTATTATTGCATAGGTCGCTGACGGTTGTTCCCCTCTGTCCGTTACGGTGGATGAGATGGCAGAAGATACACCGCAAGAAGGATGGGTAAGGGTTTTCGGAATAAGTGTGAGAAGGAATCGGCTATTTGCAGAGGGAGAACCGCAGACTGTGAGTAGAGCTTACAATTAAGAAAGAGCTTCTTTAATACGATAAGTGGCGCTTTCTCGAAAAGATTGCGAAGAGTGTGGCGAGAGACGTAACAGAAGAGTCGTCCTGAATGTTATGGCATAATATGTTGTGTAGAACATTAGCTTGGAGTATGGAGAAAGACATAAGAATACATTATAATAACGGGAAGGTAAGAACGGGGATAAACGGTCTTGACGAACTTCTGTATGGCGGACTCCAGTTGCAGACTGTAACTTACCAATGTAAAGGTGTGGAGACTTCAGACATACGTCCACTGACCATATCTATAGTGGGAGATACAGGAACAAGCCGCTCCATGCTTGCTATGCAACTTCTTCATGGCATAACAAAGTCGCTTATGGCAATGAAGACAGGCTGCGAGACATCGGAAGGTTTTATAAGACTGGGCAGCCCTGTTTTTTTCTCAAGCCATGACAAACTGAATCTGTCGGACATGCTTATCGATATGACAATATCGAAATGCGTGAATAAAGTGATAGAGGACAATGCATATTGTGACACCGGTGAGGAAGTCTGGGGCAGAGACAGGTTCTGCAGACGTGTGTTTTCAGTTTCTGACAGTGATGACTCAAATATAGAATTGGACAAACTGGACTGTTATTTGGGCAAGGAGATAGCTGAATATAATATAATGACAAACTCCTTGGAGATTCATTACTGTAACAATGGCAATCCGGAATGCAGCGAAAAAAAATGCTTGTCTTTCAGAAGAAAGGCTGACGAGCTGGGGAAATACAGACTTCGCGCAGAAGAAGAAAAAGACACAGACATAAAGGAACTGTTTGATGAGTTCTTTGATGTGAAAATAAAAAGTTTTGAAGAAGTAGCTGACGATAATAATGGAGTGGTCATACCTTGTGTCGTTTTTGACAGAGACCGTTCTATGGAAAATGGTGATAATCCTGAAAAGACTGGGAGATACAGGGATAAAATAAAAAAAATAGAGAAGCAAAAAGCTTTTGTAAGAATATATATAAACGACAGGAACACCAGTACAGACGGTTATGACATGATTATTGACATGCGCAATTATACAGAACCGGAATTGCGCTACATGTCACATCAGCTGTCTATCCATAAATGTTCGCTCCAGGATGCCGCCAAAGGATGGCATCAATATAAAAAGCGTAATGCAGGCATAGAGGTATATCCAAGTGTACATGTGATACTCCAACGCAGGAATCACATGCCAAAAGATGTTTTACGTGCAGCGCAAGGAATCTTATCGGAAACATATCAAAGATATGTGGAGAGAAGCACATATCGGAAAGAGTCCGGAATAGCTTCCCTAAATGACTTTATAGATAAGGGAACTGTATTTAAATACAAGAAAAATAAATTGTGGCAACTGTATAGAAACTATGCTAATCCAGAGAGTACGGAAACTGTGATAGAAAATATTCTGACAGGTTCGAATGACGGATATTGCCAGGTAACGGCAATAATAGGCTTGCCAAATACCTTTAAGCGTCATCTGGCATTGGCGGGTACTTTCAGTGCCAGTTGCAGAGGTGAGCATACACTGAACATTCTCATAGGCAATGATGATGACCGTATCTTCAGGAAGATGATATGTCCTGCCGCAATATTCCGAAATCCGGAGAAAACGGTGGAATCTAAATGTTGCAAATGTATGGAATGCTATGAATGTATACATTTCAAGGAAATAAGGACAGGATGTATTACTTCAGACGAACTGTTTTATTATCTGACGCACCAGATAAAACTGTCGTCAAAAAATGAGAGCAAGCGCATAAGACGCATTGTGATAGACGATTTACAGAAAATAGAGTTCTGTTTCCCTCTTCTGCATAAAGATCCGTTGTTCCTTCCGAGCCTTATTTCAATATGTAAGGTACATGGCGTGGATCTCTTCATATTGTGCGACAGGACATCAGAACTTGCAGAATCGCTGAGAGCTCAGGCTGATAATGTTGTGCTCACGGAACGTACGGCGGAAAACTATCTGAACATTTTTGTAGAACGTTATGACGGATATTCATATCCAAGTCGTATGTGGGGCTGTGAGGTGTTGGACGTCAAAGACTTGTTCTATTGTGACATAGACCACGACCGTAATGGCAGAGAGACAAAATATTACAGTTTGAACAGAAGACGTACGAGAAGCATACAGGTGTACTCTCTGGAGGATGTGTGGAACAGAAAATGATGTTTAGGATGAATAAAAGTCCGAAAAGGAAATACACAGACGATACCTTCCGGGAATGGCTTATTTCCGAGAGGTTTAATGTTATATTGGCGGTACTCTGTGCGTTTTTGCCACTGCTTATCTCATTTGTCAATGACATTATGTCTGTAAATGCCTTTTCTGGCAGATATTCAGAGCTAAGAAGGTTCTTTGACCATAATGTACATTATCAGGTGTGCAATCTGATATTCATAATAATAGCATTATGCTGTCTGTCCCGTATGAGGTATATACGTGACAAGGACAGTGACAAGGCAGGAAGACTTCATGAATATGTTAGAGATGTGTTCGGACAGAACAGTACTCTTGCAAAGGATAATACCGCCCCGGTGCTTTTCAGTCGTATATCATCCGGCATAAAGCAGTTCTACTATTCATGGATAACGTTGTGGGTACTTTGGTTGATACTTTATATGGAGAAGCTTATATTTACGCTCTACTCTATGTATTGTACAGACGAATCCACATTGGTTTGTATGTTCAGAGTTGACAATTTCATTGAAAACAATCTCAACCTGCTGAGCAGTTTTGTATCGTTCTTCATATATATGGACATAACAATGTCCACAGTGAAAGTGGGTACGTTGGGTGACAGAGGGCGTCATGACATGCAGACCGGTGTGATGTTGCTCATACTGTTTGCAGTCATCTTTGTTGTTACGGATATGTTCAGCATCTTTGTTGTCAGCCATGATACGTATGACAAAATACAATTTGTGCTGCGCCTGTTCATCGGTGTTATTGCAACGATTTCCGTGATGGCTGTGTTGGGGCGTCTGAATACAAGTTACCTTCGCATACCACAATATATAATAATGATATTATATCTATATGCCACGGTACAGATGTGCTATCCCATGATGTACAGACAGGAGGCAAGTTATGTACATGCGGAGATGAGTTATGAAAGTAAAAATATTTCTGTATGCAAAGAGTGTAAAGGGCAGGTAACGCAGAGAAAAGGATGTCTTTGTGAATGTGCGAGTGATGCTAAGCCATCTCGCAAATGTGTTCCTTCTGTGGCTTGTTGCAGCAGGGTTTCTGATTGTCCAACGTCCTGTTGTACTTGTGGCAGGATTTTACCGGAGAGTCATGCAGTCGGGAAATGTTCTTGCTCAAAGTTGTGTGTAAGTAATATGATATCTCCAGATACACGATATGACATTATAAAAATTATGACAAATATAGTAAGTTTCCTTGCATTTGTTGGGAAGCTTGCATTGCTTGTAATGCTTCTTTGGATATCCAAGAAGGATCGGTTCACATTCTTCATTCTTCATAAGGCGAACAGCCTGTCGGATACAGAACAGATGTTGAAACGTTTCGGAGAGTATTATGGGGATAAGGATGAATATGGAATATGATAATAAAAAATGTTTGATGATTCCTTTAGTAGTATGTAATTTGTAGTTGACGAAACTATAATTTATATATAGGACTTGTTTTGACGGTATTCAAGTACGGAAAACATTAAGATAAATAGGTGTAACGCGATTAAGAAAAATGCCGGATAAAATCCAATTGCCGGTATCGGCGTGGGATTATATTATGAAAAAGAGGAGAGAATGAGTGAATCAAATACAGGGAATTTAAAACAACAGACAAAGAAAGGGCTTTACTGGAGTTTTTTCAATCAGTTCGCGAATTACGGTATGCAGTTCTGTGTAGGTATTGTAATGGCACGTCTGCTGTCGCCGAGCGACTATGGTATAACGGCACTTCCGGCAGTATTCATGGCGGTGGCTCTTATTCTTCAGAATGCCGGATTGGCTGATGCCCTTGTACGTAAGAAAGATATGACGGAGGAAGATTTGTCAACCTCTTTTTATTATAGTATAGCTGTAGGAGTTTTTTTATATGTGGTGCTGTTTTTTTCCGCTCCGTTGATAGCAGACTTTTATAATACTCCGGTTCTGGTACCGCTTATGCGTGTCACTGCTCTCGGATTTTTGTGGGGGCCTCTCAGCACTCCGCAAATTGTCATCATGAAAAGACGGCTTGATTTCAAGACCCCGACAAAAATATCGATAACAACAAGAGTTTTTTCTGCCTGTGTCGGCATCGGAATGGCTTTCATGGGGTATGGCTTGTGGGCTTTGGTAGTTTCGGGAGTTCTTGCCAGTTTTTTAGGACTTATACTCAATTGGTGTGCCGTAAGGTGGTTGCCAAAGACCGGGTGGTCAAAAAAATCTTTCAAGTATCTATGGGATTACGGCAATAAAATCATGGCATCGGCTTTGTTAGAGACATTATATCAGAATATAGCACCTGTATTTATAGGTAAATTCTACAGTCCTGCGGATCTCGGAGTTTATAACCGGGCGCAGGGATATGCTCAGATGCCATCGCAGAATGTGACAGGAGTAATACAAAATGTGACCTTCCCAGTATTGAGCAAGATGCAGGATGACAACGAAAGGCTCGCACACAATTACCGCAAGATGCTGAAGGCTACGGCATTTGTCGTGTTCCCGATAATGATGATGCTTTCGGCGCTGGCACATCCTTTGGTCATAACGCTTGTCACAGCGAAATGGGAGTCGTGTGTGATACTGCTCCAGATAATATGTTTCTCAATGATGTGGTATCCCGTGCATGCTATAAATCTCAATCTTTTACAGGTGAAGGGAAGGTCGGATTTGTTTCTGCGTCTTGAGATTATAAAGAAAATAGTAGGAGTGTCAATTCTCACTATAACATTGCCTCATGGTCTGGTGGTGTTCTGTTGCGGCAGTGTGGTTTCTTCTCTGATAGCATTGATTATAAATACATATTATACAGGCAAGCTCATAAATGTTGGATATTTTAAGCAGATGCGTGATCTTCTGCCGATAGTAGGGTTAGGCCTTGTTATGTTCGGTGTGGTTCTTCTTATCACGCACATCATATCTGACATGCTGATGCAGATAGTCATTGGCGGTGCTGCCGGTGCTGTTGTCTATTTAGGCGGTGCTGTTTTGTTAAGGTTCAGCGAGCTGGAAGATGTGAAATACATGCTGAGAAGAAATAAGTAAAAAGATAGCGATATATAGAATAAAAAAACATACTGTTATGGATAACAAAACTATTACGGTGACATCACCCTTGTTGCCGGATCTTGACGAATTCAACAAGATGCTTAAGGAAATATGGGCAAGCAAGTGGATTACTAACAACGGCACGTTTCACAAGCAGCTGGAAAGAGAACTTGCGGCCTATCTGAAAGTCCCCTATATAAGTCTTTTCACAAACGGTACACTGCCGCTCATAACGGCATTGCAGGCTCTGCGCATAACAGGCGAGGTGATAACCACACCGTACAGTTTTGTGGCGACGACACACAGTCTCTGGTGGAACGGTATAAAGCCGGTGTTTGTAGACATCGATCCGGCGACAGGCAATATTGACCCAGACAAGATTGAGGCGGCCATCACACCGAAAACAACGGCGATAATGCCGGTGCATGTGTATGGTAAGCCATGCGACACAAAGCGCATAAAGGAGATTGCCGACACTTACGGACTGAAAGTGATATATGACGCGGCGCACGCTTTCGGTGTGGAAGTCGACGGAGAGAGTGTGCTTAATGCCGGAGATCTGTCAACACTGAGTTTCCATGCAACGAAAGTGTACAACACCGTTGAGGGCGGTGCGCTTGTTATGCATGACGCGGAGACAAAAAAGCGTATAGACTATCTGAAGAACTTTGGGTTTGCCAATGAGGTGACGGTGGTAGGACCTGGCATCAACAGTAAGATGGATGAGGTGCGTTCGGCTTATGGATTGCTCAATCTCCGTCAGGTGGATGCGGCGATAGAGGCACGCCATCAGGTGGCAATAAAATACCGTGAGGCTCTGCGTCCGGTGGAAGGCATAACGTTCTTCGACGATATGCCGGGAGTGAAACACAACTATTCTTATTTCCCGATATTCGTTGATGCCGAGAAATACGGCATGACTCGTGACGGGCTTTATTTCAAGATGAAAGAGCATAACGTCCTTGGACGCCGTTACTTCTATCCGCTCATCAGCGAGTTCTCCACATATAGAGGACTGGACAGCGCAAGACCGGAGAACCTTCCGAATGCGCACAGAATGGCGGAGACTGTTGTTTGCTTGCCTATGCACCATGCGTTGAGTGACGAGGATGTTGAAAGAGTGATTGATGTAATAAAAATATAATAACCATGAAGAAAAATATATTGGTGTTCCCTTGTGGATCAGAAATAGCATTAGAAATATATAAATCATTAAAATATTCTATACATTATAATCTTATAGGTGCCAGTAGTGTTGACGATCATGGTAGATTTGTATATGAGAATTATATAGGAGGCCTTCCTTATATTACAGATGCTAATTTTATTAATGTTATTAGAAAAATTGTATCAGAAAATAATATAGATGCAATTTATCCGGCTATGGATTCTGTAATTGCGTTACTAAAAAATAATGAAGAACAAATTGCTTGTAAAATAATAAGCCCAGTAAAGGATACTGTAAATCTATGTTTGTCTAAGAAAAAAACGTATGATAAATTAAGGAATATTATTAGTGTTCCAAAATTATATAAATATGATGAGGTAGATTCGTTCCCAGTTTTCTGTAAGTTAAATATAGGTTATGGTTCTAGAGGTGCGAAAAAAATCGATTCATTAGATTCTTTAAAAGAATATGCTTCAACACATAATGATTTTGTAATATGTGAATATCTTCCAGGGGAAGAATATACTGTGGATTGCTTTACGGATCGGCATGGTCAACTGTTGTTTTGTGCTCCCCGAATCCGTAAAAGGGTAATGAATGGAATCAGTGTAGATACAATTCCCTATAATGATAATGAAAAAGAGTTTTTGAATATTATAAAAAAAATAAATAGTACAATAGACATGCGTGGTGCATGGTTTGCACAATTCAAAAGAGCAGGTAATGGAGAATTATTTTTATTAGAAATAGCAGCTCGTTTTGCTGGCTCATCTTCTTTGTTTAGAGGTTGTGGGATAAATCTTGCCCAATTAACACTTTTTGATGCCTTTGATAAGGATGTGTGTATTATACAGAACAAATATAATATAGAAATGGATCGGGCTTTAGATAATGTGTTTAAAATAGACATTAAGTATAATGAGGTTTTTATTGATTTTGACGATTGTTTAGTGATAGATAAAAATAAGGTTAATACACAACTTGTTTCATTTATTTATCAGTGTCGTAATAATAATATAAAAGTCAGTTTGTTATCTAGACACGACGGTGATATTGAAAAGCAGTTGGAAAAATTACGTATAAATACAATATTTGATAGAGTAATTCATCTTAAAAATAAAGAGAAAAAATCTGGTTATGTAGATAATGAGAATGCAATATTTATAGATGATTCTTTTGCAGAACGTAAAGATGTATTCGATAATTGTCATATACCGGTGTTTAGCGTTGATATGGTTGAAATGTTATTAAAATAAGAGAAATGAGAATATTAGATACATATTGTTTGAATTATAATATAGGTGACTATGCTTTAGGTATAGGAATGAAAAATCTTTTACGTCACTTTTTGAATGTAGATTTTATAGGTGATACTAATATTCAAGGAAGATATTTTGATGAATATTATATTGATGAAGTTGTGAATAAAAGATATGATTTATTGGTATTGGGAGGTGGTGGAATAATACATGGATCGCATTGGCCAAATGGTTGGTTTTGGCTTATTGAAAAAGATTTAATTCAAAAAATTAAAATTCCTTTTATTGTTTATGGCATAGGTGATAATTATTGGAGTTCAGAAGAAATACCATCAAGAGCAATTGCCCATATAGTTGAGACAAACCGTTGCGCACGTTTTTTCTCGGTAAGAAACGATGGAAGTCTTAAAAGAGTTATAAAGCAGTTTGGGATAATTCCTTCAGAAGTACCGGATCCTGGTTTTTTCGTTGGACTAAATACAGAGTATAAACGTCCTTATGAAAAAGAATATATTATTGTTCAAATTGCTGACGATAAATCAGAAAAAAGATTTGGTAGCGTAAAAAACAGAGATATTTTCATACAAAATATGAGATCTGTTCTTTATCCGTTATCTAAGAAGTATCATATAATTTTAGCACCGCATGTATATGAAGATGTGAAAATTTCAGAAGAAATTATAGATGGTATAGATAATTGTTCAATATGGAATTTTAGTCTATTTGCATTTGATCATGTTCCAGATGCTGTGGCATATTATAAATATGCAAGATTTGTTATAGCAATGAGAGGACATGGTCAAATACTTCCTATTGGTTTTTCTGTTCCATCTATAGCATTATGTAATCATCCAAAACATAGGGGATTGATGAACAATCTTAATTTGGATGAATATGCAATAGACGTTGTTGATAAATTTTTTGTAGAAAAGCTAAGTGAATCTATTTCAAGAATAGAGAATAATTATGAAGAAATTGTTAAATTATTGATTGAAAAAAATAAAATGATGTATAGTTCTGCAGAAGATGCATTCGTGAAGATAAAAAATCAAATTAAATAAATATTATAATCAAGATAACTCTTTTTCAATTGTATCTTCTACAATAATTTACGGAAACTGTCTGGATAACTTAAAATTGTTATGATTAATAAAGTAGCGCGTAACTCTAATCTTGAGTTATACAGGATAATTGTGATGTTTTTATTGTAGCACATCATTATCTTGTGAACTCAGGTTTACTTCCAGTTATTGAGAATCTCCCCCCCCCCCCGGTAATGAATTGTCGTTTAAGGTGTGTTTTTTCTATCTGTTTGGAATGTGGGGCAAGACGGGCATCAACTGTTTCGTTCATATTACGGGATATTTCATGTGTAAGTCGCAAATAACTTTGCGCAAATTTCTGAAACTGCTCCTGCAAATAGAATTCTATAACATATTGATAAATGCAGTATTTGTCCTGACTGGTTATAAAGCTTTCGGCTTAAACGTATTATATGAGATGTTTTGGCCTATAAAAGGTGTTGCAGACGGTTTTACATCATGCTTCTTGCTTTTCTATCTGTGCATACCTTTTCTGAATGCGCTTGTACATAATCTGGACAAGAAAAGGCATCTGGCTCTTATAGGTTTGTGTCTGTTCATTTATACAGTATTAGGAACGACATTAAGAATACGCGCTACGATGAATTACGTCACGTGGTTTTGCGTTCTTTACTTTATATCTTCTTACATCAGGATGTATGGCTTGGAATATGGTAATCTGAAAATCAGATGGGGTTGGATGTCCTTAATCTCAATTGTAATTTCTGCGGCAAGCGTCTTGGTTTTCTCTACAATGACTGACACTCCTGGCCGTGAGTTCATTCTGGTTGCGGACTCTAACCATATTATGGCCGTTATCACATCCGTATGCCTGTTTATGTATTTCAAGGATTTATCGATAAGGAACAGCCGCTTTATCAATACTGTCGCCTCATGTATGTTCGGTGTCCTGCTGATTCACGCAAACAGCGACACAATGCGGCAGTGGCTGTGGCGGGACCTGTTGGACAATGTCGGATGGTTCGCAACCGATTATGCTGTAGTGCATGCATTGGCAAGTGTCGCAGGGATATTTGTCGTATGTATTGTAATTGACTTCCTGAGACAAAGGTTTGTGGAAGAGGCTCTTTTTAAGGTATTAGACAAGAGATTGTTTGTAAAATAAGGTCTGTTTATGAATATTAATGAAGAAAAAGATACAAGACCAATAATGGTCAGTATAAGATGCACAGCGTATAATCATGAGAAGTATATACGTGATGCGCTTGAAGGATTTGTCATGCAGAAAACAAACTTCAGGTTTGAGGCGATAGTGCACGATGACGCATCTACAGACGGAACGGCTGCTATAATAAGAGAATATGCAGAGAAATATCCTGATATCATAAAACCGATATATGAAACGGAAAATCAATATTCTAAGCATGACGGATCGTTAGGGCGTATCGTGAACGAAGCATGCGTAGGAAAATACATCGCAATGTGTGAAGGGGATGATTATTGGACGGATCCTTATAAATTGCAGAAACAGGTGGACTTTATGGAGAAACATCCGGATTATAGTATGTGTTGGACTGACGCATTCGTTGAAGTAAACGGGGTAAAAAAAGCTTATAACAGGTATTCTCAAAATTGTCAGTCTCCAGCAACAGATATTATAGAGAAAGGAGGTGATTTTATTCCTACTTGTTCTATACTTGTTAAGAATGACATAATGAATAATCTTTTTACTTTTGTAAGCAAATATTATTGTGGAGATTATCCCCTTCAAATGTTTTGCGCTTTTGTGGGAAACGTTTATTATATATGTTCTCAGACTTGCGTATACCGTTATGGGAATGATGGATCCTGGACACAGAAAGCAGCAAAAGAAACGCCAGAACAAAAAGTCATACATTACAATAATGAAAAATTGATATTGGATGATTTCAATAAGTTGTCCAATTTCAAATATCAGAAATCATTTGAGATAAGATCTGCAGATATTCTTTTTAACTTGTTGGTTTCGGCAAAAAAATATAAAGCGGCACGTCCTTATCTGAGTTTAAGAAAAAAATATAATATAAAGACAAATCGTGTAGTCGCTTTATTTGTGAGAGGTTATCCGTTACTTGCAAATTTGCTAATATTTTATATAAAAATGAAAGCAAACGTGAAGTCTATATTCTTTAAGAATCAGTTTGTCTAAATTTTAGTAGAATAGTAAAATTATTATAATAATAAATTATATAATGAAAGTTTCAATAATAATACCTGTATATAATGTTGAAAAATATATAACGAAATGTATAGAATCTGTGATTAATCAGGATTATAATGGGCAGATAGAATGTATTATTGTTGATGATGCAACACCAGATAACAGTATAACTATAGCAAAAAATTTAATATCTGATTATAGGGGATATATAGAATTTCAAATTATTCGTCATGAAAAAAATAAGGGTTTATCCGCAGCACGCAACACTGGAATAATGGCTTCTAAAGGAGATTATATTTATTTTCTTGATAGTGACGACTATATTGAACCATACTGTATAAGCAGTATGTGTGATATTATAAAAAAATATCCAGATGTTGAAATCGTGCAGGCTGGAACAAATTCAAGTTGGGGCGATTTTAATCTGGTTGGTAGAAATGATTTGCCAGATTATACTGAAAATAGGAAATGGATAAAGAAAACTTTTTTAAAGCGTAATCTATTTCTTGTGACATCATGGAATAAATTAATTAAGAAAAGTTTCATGATAAAGAATAAATTATACTTTAAAGAAGGTATTGTTCATGAGGATGAACATTGGAATTTTTTTGCATGTAAACATCTGTCATCTTTTGCAATATGTAAGAAAAATACATATAATTATATAACGAGAGACGGTAGTATAATGCAAGAAAATAATAATGAAAAAAATATAAAATCATGGATGATAATCATGGATGATTTTACAAATAATATTGATAGTTTTTGTAGAAAAGAGCAAATAAAACATATCTTTATTAGGCTACATCAGCTATATGTATTTTGTAATATTCATGAAGTCAGATGTAAAACTAAGCTTTTATTAAAAAGATTACAGAGACAATCTTCCTGCGTTAATAAATTAGCTATCTTGATTTTGTTAAATGCACCATATTGTATTAATAAAAGAAAACTTTTTTATAAGATTCTCCTTGAGAAAGTTTTAATGTAGATTCATACTATGAAAAGTCCGCTTATTTCAATAATAGTTCCTGTGTATAATTCTTTAGACTGTCTGTCTAGATGTATAGAACATATTGTTAATCAGAACTTTCAAAGTTATGAATTGTTATTGATAGATGATGGCAGTACTGATGGCAGTGGAGCTATTTGTAATGAATATGCATTAAAATATGATAAGGTTAATGTTTTTCATAAGCAAAATGGAGGAGTTAGCTCTGCCAGAAATCTGGGATTAGAAAAAGCTCATGGCAAATATATTGTATTTGTCGATAGTGATGATGTAATAGACACTAATTTTTTTTCTATTATACAGGGATATTTAAATGACGACGTTGATTTAATCCATTATGGATGGTATTATATAGACGGGAAACAAACATTTAGACATGATGTTTGTAAGGTATCAACTTGTCTGACTCTTAAAAAGGTGTGTCGTAAAAACATATTTCATGGTTTTGTATGGTCTTACGTTTTTAAGAGTGATATTATAAAAGATAACAATTTGTATTTCCTGACAAATTTAGATTATGCCGAAGACTGGGAGTTTATATTGAAATATTATCTTTATGTAAATAAAATGCTGATTTTGGAGGATTGTCTCTATAGTCAGGTTATGAGACCCGGCTCAGCAACAAACCGTGAATTGGGAGAAAAATATATAGATGATAATTTTGAGATGTATCGAAGAGTAATGAGCATATCCTCAAACTATCCAAAGTATATCAGAAATTTCTATAAACGTAGGATAAAAGATATCAATATGTGGATGGTTAACAATGTCCTGTTTAAAAATAAGCCATTGCTTTCGAGATATAAAGTTGAATGTGAAAAACTATATAGAGTATATAAACCCTTAACTTTTTCTATTATGTTATGGGCTCCTTTATTCTTGAAAAAAAGGAGCTATGAATTTATATGTATGCTTTATAATAAAGCAAATAAATATCCATTTATTCAGAATATAATGTGAGAGTGAATATGGCAAGTCCTTTTATTTCTATTATCGTTCCTGTATATAAAGTCGAGAAATACATTAGAGAATGCGTAGATAGTATAATCTGCCAGAATGGAGACTGGGAACTGATACTTGTGGATGACGGCAGCCCGGACGGATGTCCTGCAATATGTGATGAGTATGCAGCGAAAGATGAGCGTGTGCGGGTGATACATAAAGAGAACGGTGGTGTCTCTACAGCGCGTAATGTCGGATTGGATGTTGCACGTGGAGAATGGATCTGGTTTGTGGATGGGGACGATTTTATAAAAGATAATTCAATACCACAGATTTTGTCGTATATAAATAAATATTCGGATTGTGATTTGGTACAAATGGGAATGCAGTATTTTACGAATGGTTCTTATAATAATAAAGTTTCTGTAAAAGAATATTTGAGTAAGGACAAGAATGATTTCTTGTTGCAGAATGTTTGTTTTCACATTTTACGAATGTTATTTAAGAGATTTATAATAGAAGAAAATAAAATAAGATTCACATGTGGTATTAAAGTTGCCGAAGACCAGGAATTTCAGGTTAAATACATGATGCAATGTCATCATCCGATACAGATTCCAATAGAATCATATGTTTATAGGCAACGTTTAGGTTCAGCAACACACAATTCAGATACGGAAAAACGAATTGTTGATGACACATTGGTTGTATTGGATAATATTTACAATTATATTGTATCAAACAATATTTCTGCAGAGGGTTGGTTACAAAACAGATTGCTGATTATGGTAAGGAGTTTATTATATGCGGCATCTAAAGTTAAGGATTTAGATAAAAAATATGTTAAAAATAAGTTGCGCGTTTTGATATCAAAGTATAAGGAATCAGGTTTTCATTGCTTTAATACTCCAAAAATTTATATTGCAAATTTTAATGTCACGTTATATTTCTTATTGAATAAGATGTATTTAAGGATTAAGGGATTGAATTAAATTATAAAAAAGATGATACCGAAACTTATACATTATTCTTGGTTTAGTGGCGATCCGTATCCGGAATTTCTGAAAGAGTGTATGGACACATGGAAGAAGGTCTTGCCTGACTATGAGTTCATGTTGTGGGATGCGAAGAAGTTGGCGGAATGTAATAATGTGTTCGCAAACGAGGCTGTGAGTGTAAGAAAGTGGGCATTTGCCGCTGATTTCGTAAGGCTGTATGCCGTATATCATTATGGCGGAATCTGGCTTGATACGGATGTCGACATGTTTAAGTCATTCGATCCTTTCCTGAACGACGGTATGTTCATCGGACGCGAGTATTATGTGCATCATGCGCAAGGAAAAGAGGATTTTACCGCGTTGACTTCTCATTGTTTCGGTGCAGAGAAAGAACATCCGTTTATCAAGGAGAGTCTTGAGTATTATGAGCACAGGCATTTCATACGTTCACACAATGATAAACTGCCACAGGAATTGCGGTATGATATGACAATCATTCCTATTGTACAGATGCGTTTGGCGGAGAATTATGGGTTTGATTCGAGAAACAGTGTGAATAAACTACAGGTGTTGAGTAATGGTGTGCATGTATATCCGTATCAGTGGTTTGACCAGCCGGGATATACCTCTATGAGAGATGTGGTTTGCATACACCGTGTGGCGCAAAGCTGGAATCCAAGGGCTAAAGGACAAACCCTTAGGGATGTTACTAATCCAAAGAAAAAAACATTGGGATATAGGAAGATGGTATTACAAAAGAAATTGGCGGACTTTATATTAAAGTTATGATGAATGCGTTGTTTTGGTTTATAAGCTTTCCACATATAATCTGCTTTATTTATTTCAGAAAGAAAATACCGCAGATAGATGGTGATTTGATAAGTTTTGCCGGAGATACTTCCTTAAAAGATTTCGTATTTCAATTAAGAAAACGGGAATGTCGAAATGTATTTTATTATCGTTTACCTTTTGTCGTAAGACATCTGCTTAATTTTATATTACATAGGGAAAGAACATGTTATATTCATACAAAGAATATAGGTGATGGATTGAGAGTTGAACATGGATTTTCTTCAATCATTGTTGCAGAAAGAATAGGCAGGAATTTCTGTTTTAATCAAAATGTAACAGTTGGGTGGGGAAAGAAAGGTAAACCTGTTATTGGGGACAATGTGAGAATATATACAGGAGCAGTGGTTGCCGGTGCAATAAACATAGGAAATAATGTGACAATCAGTGCGAATAGCTTAGTTACGGAAGATATTCCAGAAAACTCCTTTGTAAAAGGCAATCCATGTATTATATATAAAAAATATGAATAAAACAGAATGTCGTTTAGATTATATAGATGTCTTAAAGGGTTTTGCCATATTTCTTATGGTTATGGGACATGCATTGTCTTGGTCGTACTCTACAGATGTCGTGAGAACACCAGATAATGCGTTTGTTAGAAATTTAATATATGCATTTCATATGCCATTGTTCTTTTTCTTATCTGGCTATGTTACAGATTTGAAGAATAAAGAATGGACATTTTCTTATTGTAAGCAGACATTAAAAAAGAGATTTATTTCTTTGACTTTACCATGTATTGTCTGGTTTGCAATCTCTGGATTTAATGAAGTACCTTGGTTTTTACGTGCTTTATTCCTTATAATTTGTTTATTTACTATTCTAAAATATATAAGTGGCAAAATCAATAATGATATTGTAGAATTCTTTATTTTGTTGGTCTTTGGTTATTTGTTGCTATTAATAGCAACAAAATTGATTAGGGGTACAGCTTTAGATAGTATTTTCAATATGACAGTATTTCAGATACATTATCCTTATTTTGTCTTAGGATATTTATATCATAAATACGAAAATAAGTATAAGAAATATTTAGATTCAAATTATTTGTATACTATATGTATTTTAATATTTGTAGCTCTTTTTTATATATATAATTGGACAAATCATTCTCATGGTATTCATGCTATGATGAGATATGTGTTGGCAATAGCAGGTATTTATATCTGTTATAAATTTGCAAAGGATTATACGAAAATAAATGATTGTACATATCTTTTATGCCAAAGAATGGGTAGAATATCTATAGAGATTTATTTATTATCATCATGGTTGATAGTAAAATTGCCTGATGTCTTTCAATGGGTAGCGAATAACGCTCTGCCTTCTGGTATTATGGCACAGGCTCTTTTTGGTTTTGTGATATCTGTTCCATGTGTGATAGGGTGTTTTATAATTACAAATATAATAGGTCATAGTAAGATTTTGAATCTTGTATTATTTGGAAAAAGATGAAAATATTATATATCTTAAAACATAATCCATGGGGAATTGGTGGCGGTTGTTACGCCTGCCGTAACTATTTGGAGCTTTTCTCAGAGATATTCAAGGATATGCATATTGATGTACTTATATGCAGCGAGTATCTAAAGAACGCAAAGCAGACAGATTTCGCTAATTGCAGATTTATTCCTGTTATTCCACGTTCGAGATTTGGGAAATATATGTCGCCACTGACCGGTGTATTGCACAGACATAATGATGTTGCAAAGCAAATGATTGCGGAGAATGACTATGATTACTGTATATTCGATCATAACAGTATTGCAGGGTCGCTTGTAGATGATTGCAGAAAAGCAGGGATAAAAACAATTGTTCTTAATCATAACTGTGAGCAGGAGTATTTTCGTGATAATAACAGCAGGATAAAGAATCTGTTGTTATTGCCTGTTGTCAGAAAGAATGAAAAACATTCGTATAAGGAATGTGATTATAATATATTCCTGACGGAAGAGGATGAAGCCACTTTTAAGAAGCTGTATGGCAGTTCGGAAACGAAATGTATAGTCGGTGGATGCTTTCTGAGAAAAGGTGAAAAGATAAACGTAGAGGATGACAGACCTTTTGATAAGGAGAATCCGAAGATTGTGATAAGTGGTACGATGGGTAATGTACAGAATCTTGACGGGATTAATTATTTTCTTGATGAACTGTATAGATTTATTCCTGAGAATATTAGTGTTGTGCTGACAGGGCGTAATCCTTCAGGAGAATTAAAAGAAAAGGTCGCACAATATAATAATGTCAGAATTATAGAAAATCCGGAAAATATATTGGATATTGTCGGGCAATGTGATATTTTTGTGTGTCCTACACGTCTTGGCGGAGGAATGAAGTTGAGAGTGATTGACGGATTGAGATGCGGACTACCGGTCATAGCACATAAAGTGTCAGCAAGAGGATATACGCATTTCATTGAAAATGGTATGATGAGACAGTTTGAATCTTCAGGAGAGTTTAAGAATTGTCTGGAAGTGATTGTTGAAAATATAAAGTCAGAGAAAACAGATAGAAACAAGATAAAGAAAGAGGCAGAGATGTTTTTCTGTTTTGATTCAGCAATGGAAAAAATGAATAACTTTCTTTTATCCAAATAAAAATAATGTTATTCTAGAAAAATTAGGATAATGGTGTATAATCGATAATAATAATTTGTATGTTGAAATATCTAAATCCTATTCATTATATAAAAGTTTTATGGCAATATAAATGGGAACTGTTATTGTCTGTCTGCATGTTCTCAAATCTTTATTCTTTTGTATTGCCTAACTATTTATATTATGTGTTGTGGTTAGTATTTATATTAGCTATAGCTAAACTTCATGCCAGAAGCTCTGGATCGCGTGCAAGTCTGACGTTCGGACTTATTGGTCTTATCATGTTCTCTACGGTAATAAATTTTTCAATGATGGACTACCGATGGATAATGATGTGTATAATTCTTTATATAACATTATGCCGGACATCGTACCGATTTTTCCATTTTAAGGAACGCTTCTTGTTCGTCAGTCTTTTTGGATATATATTTACGGGTCTGATTAATAATTATGCGCATGCGATAGGATTTAATTTTATGTTGATATATGGAATTCATGCAGGTGAGGAGTTTACATTTGATTTCTCAGGATTTACAAATAGTCCGATGTGGCTTAGTGCTGCATGTGGCTTAGGAATGATATTCCTGTCTTATTGGATGAACCTGTTGTGGGGACAAGGAAAAAGATTATTGGCATTGTTAATGTTGCCATTGATGTTTATCACATTGCAGACATTGGTGTGGGGTGGGTCGCGTTCGGCATTGGGTATTAGTATTGGAGCGTCTTTGTTGTTAGTATGGCTTTCAAATAAGAATATCGGCAAGACTATACTTATATTCTCAGCCTTTATAGCTTTGGCTTATATAGCTACGCCTGTTTTAATGTCTGATTCAGATAAAATGCAGTCGAAACAAGGAGGTATGAATTTTGTTGATGAAAGTGGCGAGACTTCAAGAACTGCATTGTGGAATGCTCGTATTGAAGAATTCAGATCTTCGCCAATCTGGGGTGTTGGCTTCGGAGTCACAGGTATTGGAGATGAGGCAAAGTCCGGTCGTGCGGAAACAGGATCTGGATGGCTCACGGTATTGTCGCAGACAGGTATAATCGGACTTATATTGGCGTTATTGATTGTAAAACGTGCAATATTGCCTTTACGCCTACTGCGTAAAAACCATCGTATGGCTCTATATAGCTCTTTACTTGTGTTTTTGTGTTTACACACAATGTTTGAAGCATATTTATTTCAGTCCGGTTGGTATCTGTGCTTTGTTTTTTGGCTTATTGTCAGCGTGTTGGATGATTATAAGAAGTTTTATAAAATGGAGCTTGCGAGATGAAGATAATAAAATGGGTTATACTGATACTTGTTTTATTCATAGTAGTATGCGAATTCATCCTCCGTTACGCTTTCGGCTTCTGCGACGCATTGCTTTACCGTGAGAGTGACAAATATGAATATATAGCACGGCCAAATCAAGACAGACATAGGTTTGGTGCATACATACATTATAATTCTTATTCGCAGCGCAACGATGAGCCGGACTCAACAAAGGTAAGAGTGTTGGGACTTGGTGACTCGGTGATGTTCGGTGGTACGTGGATGGATCAGAACTCGCTTGCCTCTACGTTGTTCTCTGAGGAAACGGGCAAACAGATGTTGAATATCTCTGCCGGGAGTTGGGGACCAGACAATTGCGCGGCATATCTGAAGGAGAATGGTACATTTGGAGCAAATGCTATGATTTTAGTATGCAGTAGTCATGATGCTTATGACGTTATGACACACATTCCGGTTGTCGGTATTTATCCAAATTATCCGGACAAGCAATATTCTTTTGCATGGATAGAACTTGTTGACAGATATTTGATTCCAAGAATAAAGATGCTGTTTGCCAATAAAGTATTGTTAGACCCCGATGCATCAGTTGTTGCATCGTCAAAAGCAAAGACAGTTGTCAAGAAGTCGCAGGCGTTTAATCCAGGTTTTTCACAATTGAAGCAAATTGCAGACTCTTTAAACATACCGTTTTCAATATATCTTCATGCAGAAAAAAATGAAATTGAATCAGAAAGATATAATGAAATGGGAAATATGATAATAGAATGGGCGCGGCAGAATGATGTCCAATTAATACAGGGGTTGAAAAATGGAGAAACATTAGATATGTATAAAGATATAATACATTTCAATGAGAAGGGACAACGTCATCTGGCGGATTGTTTTGAATTAGTAATAAAATAATTTAAACTTTGCATTAAATGTATACCGTTGTTATTGACTGCAAATGCAGATTCAAGAATGAATAAATCTTTATTTGTTTTCTGCATAAAAATATGAGAGAATGTATATGGATACATCAAACTATTATATAAAATATCTTTGTGTCTTAAATATATCATTTATTTTATTTTGAAATATGGGGGCATTCAGCTTTCAAGATTACTCTTCCCAAAGCTTTGGATATAAAATATTTTATGAAAAGAATACTTTTTGATTATTGGATAAAACTTTATCTGTATAATAACAGGTTGATTCTTAATATAAAAAGGAAGCAATGGAAATATGTTGATAATATTATATTATTAATATTGTTTCCTTATATGTTATTGAGATATATGCTGTCTGTTATATACGAACGTATATACGGCTTTAAGCTTGTATTTAAACAAAATAAACAGGATATAAGTACTGAATTCAAGTATAAATTAGGGATTGTCTGTATTGCAAAGAATGAAGGACCTTACATAAAAGAGTGGATAGAGTATCACAGATGTATTGGGTTTGATATTTTTTACTTCTATGATAATGATAGTAATGACGAAACTAAGGCTGTATTAAAGGATTATATAGAACAAGGACTGGTTATTTATACGTCTATTAATGGTAAAGGAATGCAATTATATGCTTATAATGATGCAATAGATAAATATAAGAAAGATTGTAAATATATGGCATTTTTGGATCTTGATGAATATTTATTCCCAATGCAGCCAAATTGTGAAATTGATAAATTACTCGATACATGGTGTGAACGCTTCCCCGGTGCTTCAGGATGTGGTATTAATTGGTGTCTTTTTGGATCGTCTGGACATAAAAAAAGACCATTAGGTTTGATTATAGAAAACTACATTTATAGGGGAGTAAATAACCATTGGGCAAATTATCATGTAAAAACAATATGTAACCCGAGAAGGGTGAAATATTTTATATCACCGCATTATCCTTTATATAATTTAGGAGCTTTCTCGGTAACAGATGCAGAGAACGGTAAAAGGCAATATGGATGGTTTAATCGGGATGTTTTATATAAAACCTTAAGAATAAATCATTATTATACAAAATCAGAAGAGGATTATGTCAGGAAAGTAAGTAGAGGATTGGGAGACAGAGATGGAGGATATGATATTAACCAATTCAATAAGTACAATTTAAATAATATTAAAGATGATAGTATGTGTCGTTATTGGGATGCATTAAAGCGTAAATTAGAGTCATAGTCCTCAGAATATTACATATGAAAAGTAAAGGTATTGCCATATTACAGCCGGAAGTGCCTCATTATCGGGAGGAGTTTTTCGAATTGCTGGGACAGAAGTGTGAGACGATGGATGTATATGTATACAACTCGTTTGACGAAACCCGTAAGAACGGATTTAAGATAAATACCGAAAAACTGAAATTTATTCCGAACAGACAGGTAAAGGGCTTTCTGTTTTATGACCCGAGGATGCTGTTTGACAAAAGATATGATGTGATCGTGCTGATGCTGCACTTTGCACACATCACTACGTGGCTGCTGTTGCTCACTAAATTCCTGCACCGTAAGAAAATAATATTGTGGGGACAGGGAATTTCGGTGAAGCGTTATCTGAAGGAGGAGCACCGGCCGGACTGGAAGCTGCGCTGGCAGATGGCGCTGGCGGACGGCGTGTGGCTGTATATGCAGAAGGAGCAGGAGATGTGGCGTAAGGTTTTCCCGAAGAAAAAGATGGCGGCACTTGACAACACCTTGTCGGGCGTCAGCGATATGTTGGCATATAATGGTGACAAGTTAGCACTGAAGGATAAATATGGCATAAAAGAGAAAACGATACTGATTTTCTGTGCCCGTTTTGAATCCAACTACCGCCGCACGGATTTGTTGGTTGAGGCTATGCAACGGTTGGACAACAGAGATTTCGGATTTATAATAATAGGTGCAGGAAAGAACAAACCGGATTTCAGTATGTTTGATAACGTTTATGATTTCGGCGCAGTTTATGACACGAATGTGAAGCGCGAACTGTTTGCCATAGCTGACATATATTTCCAACCGGGATGGGTGGGGCTGTCTATTGTTGAGGCGATGGCTTACGGATTGCCGGTGTTCACATTCAAACGGAGTGAGGAGACGAAGCAATGTGTAGAGTATAGTTATATAAAGGCATTGCAGAACGGCATGATATTCGAGAACATGGATGAGTGTGTGTCTGTGATAAGCACGATTGCTCCGGAGGAGATACGCAGACTCGGGGACAACGCCCGTGAACTGGTGAGGACACGCCTGACGCCAGCCCAGATGGCTGAGAAGGCTTATTCTGTTGTGGAACAGTTATAATATAAAGGTGTAGAATGAAGATAATACATTATATTCCCAGTATAGACAGGGCTTCCGGAGGCACTACGGCTTATATGCAGCTGCTTGCCGACAAGCTTGGAAAACTGGTGGAACTGCACGTCGTGAGCCATGAGTCGGACAATCCTGTAACATTGGACAATTGCCGCATTCATTATATCAGTCCGTTCTTCTCTGGGAGGATGAAACGGGAATGGCAGTCGTTGGTTGCAAAGATCGGTCCGGATGTGGTTCACGTGAACTGCTGTTGGATGCCCGGATGTGCCTTCGCGCAGAAGTGGGCGCAGCAGATGGGCGTGAAGGTAGTGCTCTCGCCTCACGGTATGCTTGAACCATGGATAATGGCTCGTCATTATTGGACGCGCAAGCTGCCGGCACTGTTGCTTTATCAGAAACGTGCTGTGCTCAGGGCTGACAGTATACATGCTACCGCTGACAGCGAGAAAGACAATCTGTTACGCTTGGGCTACAACGACAAGATAGAGGTGATTGCCAACGGCATTGACGTGGACAAAGTCGATATGAAACGCTCGTGGAGACGTAACAGGGAGATTCTGTTTCTTTCGAGAGTCCATGTGAAGAAAGGCATAAACTTTCTTGTTGAGGCGGTTGCTTCTCTTAAGGATGAGCTGGATGGCTATTGTGTTAAAGTCGCCGGTGAGGGTGATGAGAGTTATATAAATGAATTGCGTCAACTTGCCGTCCGTCTCGGAGTTGAGCATATGATTAAGTTTGTCGGTGGAGTATACGGCGACAGTAAATGGGAACTGTTCAGACATGCAGACGTGTTTGTGTTGCCGACCCATAGTGAGAATTTCGGCATTGTGGTGGCTGAGTCTCTTGCTTGCGGCACCCCTGTCATCACAACAAAAGGCACTCCGTGGCAAGAACTTGAGACCGTCGGCTGTGGATGGTGGACGGAGATTGGCGCAGACGCGCTTACGGCTGCATTACGCAATTTTATCGCGCTGACAGACGATGAGCTTGAACGCATGGGACGTAATGGAAGAAAATTGGTTGAAGAAAAATATTCTTCCCGAAAAATGGCTGAGGATATGGTGAAACTATATGCAGTGATAAAATCAAACTGATATTATTTCGATAATGGATTTACATAAGAAGGCACCGGGACGCGTGTCCTTGGAGATCAAAATCAAACGTGCCATTTGGAATGTGGTGGCAACTATATTTTTCCGTCCTTTCATCACTGGAGCATTCCGGTTATGGCGTATAGCCTTGCTAAAGATGTTTGGTGCAAAAGTGGCATGGGATGCTAATGTCTATGCCTCCGTAAAGATATGGGCACCGTGGAAACTGGAGATGGGACACCGAGCTTGTCTTGGACCAAACGTGATATGTTACAATCAAGATTGGATTATATTGGAGGATGATGCCGTTGTGTCGCAATACAGCTATTTGTGTACGGCATCGCATGATGTCGAGAAACAGAATACGGCTGAGGATTCATTGATTATAGCTCCTATAATCATTAGAAATAGGGCATGGGTCGGTTCGCGGGCCTATATTGGAATGGGCGTATGCATAGGTATGAATGCAATCGTCGGAGCAACGGCTTCTGTTTATAAGAGTGTGGAGTCAAATATAGTTGTTGGTGGAAACCCGGCGAAATTTTTAAAGGATTTATCTTTGATTAAAAGAAAATGATAACACAATATAATAGTGATAAAATAAAAATACTATCACTTGTCGCCATTCTGCTGGTGTTATATATTCACTCAGGATTTCATAATACCCCTAATGAAATAATGGGAATGAAGTTCAATAATGTACTCCAAGACTTCATATCCAACAAATTAGGGCGTTGCGCTGTACCTTTATTCTATATGATTTCCGGTTATCTGTATTTTTTGAACGTAGATAAAGGACTTATCTCAATTATATATAAGATAAAAAAACGAGTACGGACATTACTTATTCCATTCTTTTTAGGATGCTTGTTTTTCCCATTGTTTTTCTTATCTATTGAATGGATTCCTTTATCAAAAAGATTTTTAAACTCCCAATTCTCAAGTAATTTGGATTTGTCTGTCTGGGAAATATTAATGTCGCTTTTTATTAAAACAAAGGGAGGTACACAACCATGGGCTTTTCATTTATGGTTTCTGAGAGATTTGATTATTATTGTTGTATTATCTCCGATTCTATATTATTTTAGAAAATATTTAAAGAAAGAACTACTTGTTCTCATACTATTTACTATAAATATCTTTTGTCCATATTCATTACCAAAATCTATTTTTTGGTTTATGCTTGGCGATGCCTATTTGACTTCTTTTACAAAATTAAATCATTGGATATTACCGGTATTGTTTATTTTAATTTCAGTTGTGGAATTAGCTGTAAATTTAAATTATCCCATATTTGAACTTTTCATAACCTTAATGGGGGTTATTTCTATATGGAATATCTATGATTATTTTGTTAAGAGTACTTTTATATTAAAAGATCATCGTGTTTTTACAACTATTTGTGGATACACGTTCTTTATATATCTTTATCACGAACCAACTTTAAATATAATTCGTAAATTATTGACTGCAATTATAGGAACTACTTCTTTCGGTTTTGCCACATCATATTTATTATCCCCATGGATATTTGCTGCTTCTGCCATTTTGGTAGGTATCTTATTAAAAAGATTCATACCACGAATTTATAATATTTTAGTTGGAGGACGATAATATTCATTATGAATAATACATGGTGCAATATACTATTTTTACTGATAAGATGAGTGCATAATTCCAAGCGAATATAGGTACAGACATATTTTGTCATCTTTTGTGGCATATATTATGAAATATGTATCGAAACTATTTTCACAAATATTTAGTGATACAGAGTCGGAGTTTGGCAGGCAACATATATATCATTTGTAAATACAAATTATATGAAAAATAATACTATAGCCGCCCTCATCCTCACAAAGGACGAGGAAAAACACATTGCCCGCTGCATCCATTCATTGAAAGGTGTATGCGATGAGATTATTGTAGTTGATTCCTTCAGTACGGACAAGACATGCGAGATTGCTGAAAGTATGGGAGCAAAAGTCTATAAGAACCCATGGAAGAACTATGCCACTCAATTCAATTTCGGTGTGTACCGATGCCCGATTGAAAGTGAATGGATTTGGCGTATTGACGCAGATGAGTTTTTGGAGGGAAATATTGGTATGGCAGTGAAGAAGGTATTGGTCAAATGTGGAAGCGACGTTAATGGGATATATCTGAGAAAACGCATAGACTTTCTTGGAAAGCCATTATTGCATGGAGGCTGGTATCCGTCATATCACCTCAAAATATTCCGTAAAGGACATGGCGATTGTGAGAACAGATGGATGGATGAGCATATCAGAATTTTTGACGGGACAACAATAACAGTGGAAGACGGGAATCAGGTTGACGCCAATCTCAACAGTCTTACATGGTGGACACAGAAGCATAATGGATATGCGACACGAGAAATGGTGGATATGTTAATGATGGAATACGGCTTGGATGCGAAGGCACAAGAAGTAGTCCCTAAATTATTGGGAACAGAGGAACAACGCAAGCGTTGGTTAAAAATGAAATACGTAAAATTTCCATTGTTCGTCAGACCATTCATTAATTTTCTTCTGCGCTATGTATTTAAAGCAGGTTTCCTTGATGGGAAAGAAGGATTTATATGGCATATATTGCAAGGATTTTGGTATAGGATGCTTGTTGATGCAAAGATATTTGAATTAAAAAAGAAGTTCGGTTTTAACAATGCTAAAATAAAGGAGTACTTAAAACAGAATTATGTCAATAAATAAGGCTGTACACCTGTTATAATAATATATTATATGAGAATTTCTATAATCACTTCATGTTATAATCGCAATGCCACGATACGCGGAGCGATAGAAAGCGTGCTGGCTCAGGATTATGACAATACGGAGTATATTGTTGTGGATGGTGCCTCGACTGACGGATCGCTGGATGTGATAAACGAATACAACGGACGTATTGGCCGGATAATAAGTGAACCTGATCACGGTATGTATGAGGCGATAAACAAAGGCATACGTGTGGCGTCGGGCGACGTGATAGGGCTTGTCCATTCTGACGACTTCATTTATGACGAGCATGTCGTGTCTGACGTTATGGGTGTGTTTGAGCGTACCGGAGCCGATTTTGTATATGCCGACGGCATTTATGTTGATGAGGAGAATACAAATAAGGTGGTGCGCAACTGGATTGGCGGACGCTACGCGAAGTGGAAAGTACGGCATGGATGGTTGCCGCTGCATCCTACGTGTTATATAAAGCGCGACGTGATGATGCGTCTCGGGCTTTATGACGAGAGTTATAAGATTGCGGCAGACACAGACTTGCTGGTGCGCTACCTTTTGGAGAACGATTTGAAAGTACACTACATGAGACGTTATGTCGTCAGGATGCGTATGGGCGGACTGAGTACCGATAACGCCAAGAGGAAAAAAATGTGGGACGAGGACATCAGAGTGTATTCGTCGCATCATTTCAAATGTCCGCAAATTACCAAGGTGGAAAAAATGTTATGGAAGGTTCCGCAGTTCATATCGGCAAAGTGGAAGTGACCGGGATTTTTTTCGAACTGTTGCAGGTGGCTGTCGGAACACGCGACAGACTGTCTGTTGTGCCGACAGAGGAAGATTGGCAGACCATATACGACATGGCTGCTCGGCAGGCTCTTATAGGCGTGTGTGCCGATGGCATTGACAGGCTTGATGCGGAGCAGAGACCTCCACGTTCGCTGGCGATGCGCTGGGCAATGACTGTAGTTCGTATTGAACAGATGAGCCGCCGTCAGAATATGCAGGCAATGGATGTGCAGCGCCGTTTTGCAAAGGCGGGCTTCCGCTCGTGCATATTCAAGGGCGTGGGAGTGGCGGCATATTATCCGCATCCGCTCAGACGACAGGGTGGTGACATTGATATATGGCTTGAAGGCGGACGCGAAAAAATAATAAAATACATACGTGGCATATCGCCGCTTGAGACTGTGAGCTATCATCATATAGATTTCCGTATGGTGAAGGATCCGCTCATAGAAGTGCATTTCTTTCCGACGTTTCTCCTTAATCCGTTGCGCAACAGACGGATGATGGAATATTGGAAACAGGAGACGCCGCGCCAAATGACCAACCGGGTGGAACTGCCGGATGGCTTGGGAGCGATAACGGCACCGACTGATGACTTGAATGTCATAGCATTGTTGGGACACATAATGCACCATTTTCTGGAGGAAGGCGTGGGGCTGCGGCAGATTGTCGATTATTATTATCTGTTGACGCGCGGCTGTAGGACGCTTGACCGTGAGGCGGTGACGGGCAGGCTGCGCGACTTTCATATGACAAAGTTTGCCGGTGCGGTTATGTATGTGTTGAAGACCGTGCTGAACATGGATGATAAATTTATGATTGCCGTACCCGACGAAAGGGCCGGAAAGATGTTGCTGGACAATATAATGAAAGGCGGAAACTTCGGAATGTATAATGATGCTCTGAAGGCGATACGTCAGGCAGACAGCCCGTTAGGTAGTTTCTTCCGCCGTGAGCGATACAACATGAGACTGTTGCGCAATTATACGGAGGAATATTTCTCTGAGATAGCATACCGGATTTTTTTCTTTTTCTATCGTAAGTATTGGAACGGATGGCGGTTACGACACTAAAGCATGAGACCGCAGAAAGAAAAATATATACGAATATCCGCTTTCCGCTCATACTTGCAAATATGCGACTAAAAAACGTTATCCATCGTCCGGTTCTCGGCATGTACCATCCGGTGACTTGGAACGGGCTGTTTTGAACGGTGAAACAGCCTGTATTGCGAGCTGGAACGGGCTTTTTCGGACGCTCGAAAAGCACGTCTGACAACGCACTGGAAATCAGACGGTTGGACAACTCAGCATTAGTGGTCACGATTAACATAAAAATGTTAACGCAAAAAGGTGTCTGCCAACGGTCGTCGGGCGTAAGGGACATTTGCGGATATTTATAAAAATATATTTGTGAGAAAAGCTGATTTGAACTCCATCGCTCCTCAGCCCACCTCCCATGGCTGTGGCATGAAGCGGGTGTTGGTGAGCAACGGGGATGTGTCGTCGCCGGTCACTCAGATTGCGGTTACATCGTTAGTAAAGGGAGAGAGGGCTGGGAGGCACAGCCATCCTACGATGGACGAGTTTTTCCTTGTAAGGCGTGGAAGCATACGCATCACTGTGGGGGAGGATACAGAGGTGTTCGGTGCCGACGGATTCGTGAGCGTGCCTGCCGGTACCGCACATGAGATGGAGGCTGTGACCGACTGTGAGATTCTCACTATAGGATGTGCGGTGGTATAGATAAAGGCATGCGTCGTAATGATAGGGACAGACAAATCATGCCAGTAGCACTGACAAGAGGAAACAAACAGACGTCATATATTATAGATAGATTGGAATTATAAACAATAAAACTTATAAATTTATTTTTATGGAAAGAAAAGTAGCGTTGATAACAGGTATCACAGGGCAGGACGGCTCGTTCCTCGCTGAGTTCTTGCTGGACAAGGGATATGATGTGCACGGCACCATCCGCCGCTCGTCTGTGGATTTTCGTGAGCGTATAGCCCATCTTGAGGGACGTCCGCATTTCCATCTGCACTATGCCGACCTGAGCGATTCGATGAGCATGATTCAGGTTGTAGGTAGAGTGAGACCTACTGAGATATACAACCTTGCCGCGCAGAGCCATGTGCAGGTGAGCTTCGACTCGCCTGAGTTCACGGCTGATGTCGACGCCACGGGCGTGCTCCGTGTGCTTGAGGCTGTGCGCCAGTGTGGGCTTGCAGACAGTTGCCGCATCTATCAGGCGTCCACATCCGAACTTTACGGCAAGGTGGAGGAGGTTCCGCAGAATGAGAACACTCCGTTCCATCCTTACAGTCCGTATGCCGTGGCAAAACTGTACGGCTTCTGGATTGTGAAGGAGTATCGTGAGGCTTACAACATGTACTGCTGTTCCGGCATACTGTTCAACCACGAGAGTGAGCGTCGCGGAGAGACATTCGTCACACGAAAGATCACACTTGCCGCAGCGCGCATCGCGCAGGGCAAGCAGGACAAGCTGTATCTTGGAAACCTCTCTTCGTTGCGCGACTGGGGTTATGCCAAGGATTATGTGGAGTGTATGTGGCTCATCCTTCAGCAGGATAAACCGGAGGACTTTGTCATTGCCACCGGTGTGCAGCACTCCGTACGCGAGTTCTGTTATCTCGCGTTCAAGCATGTTGGCATAGAACTTGAGTTTGTAGGCGAGGGCGAGGACGAGAAAGGCATCGACAAGGCTACCGGACGTGTGCTCGTGGAGGTGTCGAAAGACTTCTATCGTCCTACTGATGTCGTCAATCTGTGGGGCGACCCGTCCAAGGCAAAGAAGGAACTGGGCTGGAACCCGTCGAAGACCACCTTCGAGCAGCTTGTAAAGATTATGGTGGATGCCGACATGGCAAAGGTGGCTGTGGAGCGTGCCGGCGAACAGGTGAAGACAAACCTTGCCGAGTATCTGGAGAAAGGTATTGTGAAATAAGTGGATGTTCTAAATTAATTGCCGTCATATTGTGTGACATTGAGCGCACAGGATGACGGCAAAGATATAGATAACATCTGATTAATTTCATAATATCGATTGATATTGAACAGCTACTTGACGTTTTTACAATTATATAATAAGATGTTGGATAAAAACAGTAAGATTTATGTAGCCGGACATCATGGTCTGGTGGGCTCTGCCATATGGAACAATCTCATGGGCAGAGGGTATACCAATCTTGTAGGAAAATCGCATAAGGAGCTCGACCTGCTCGATCCGCTCGCAGTAAAACGTTTCTTCGACGAGGAGCAGCCCGACGCCGTTGTGCTGGCGGCTGCCCATGTAGGCGGCATAATGGCAAATCTCAACTATCGCGCAGACTTCATCTATCAGAACCTGCAGATACAGCAGAATGTCATAGGCGAGAGCTACCGTCCCGGGGTGAAGAAGCTGCTCTTCCTCGGCAGCACATGCATCTATCCGCGCATGGCTCCGCAGCCGATGAAGGAGGAGGCGTTGCTCACCTCCGAACTGGAATACACCAACGAGCCTTACGCCATAGCAAAGATTGCCGGTCTGAAGATGTGCGAGAGTTTCTCGTTGCAGTATGGCTGCAATTACATAGCTGTGATGCCGACCAACCTATATGGTCCTAACGACAACTTCCATCTGGAGAACAGTCATGTGCTCCCTGCCATGATCCGCAAGGTGTATCTTGCAAAATGCCTCAACGAGGGCAACTGGGATGCTGTGCGTAAGGACATCAGCCTGCGTCCGGTAGAGGGTGTTGACGGCAGCCGTTCAGATGATGAGATTCTTGCCACGCTTGCCAAATACGGCATAACGCCTGAGGCTGTGACTCTTTGGGGCACCGGCAGTCCGATGCGTGAGTTCCTTTGGAGTGAGGAGATGGCGGACGCCAGTGTGCACGTGCTTCTGAATGTTGACTTCAAGGATACATACAAGCCCGGTGACAAGGAGATACGCAACTGCCACATCAATGTGGGAACCGGTAAGGAACTGTCCATACGTGAGGTGGCAGAGAAGGTCGTGGCGGAAATCGGCTTCCATGGCGAACTGCGTTGGGATGCTTCCAAACCTGACGGCACTCCGCGCAAGCTGACTGATGTCACCAAGCTCCACAACCTCGGATGGCATCATAAGGTGGAGATAGACGAAGGCATCCACAGGCTCTACGAGTGGTATCAGAAAGGCATCTGCATCAATCATAAGAACTCCTGATATTTTCGTCTCACGACAATATCGTTATGTCTCCGCATCCCGCGCGCATCTGCCGTCCGGGATGCGGATTTTTTTATTCTATAAGCCAGATGAACAAGACGAATAATGCTCCAGGCTTGCCATGGCGAGAAGGTGCACAAAAGCGAATCCTTACCTTTACTTCTCCTTATCACAGAACACCATTAACAGGTCTGTGGAATAAAACATTTTTTTGGGAAGCTCATCCTTGCTGCCTTCATATTTATAGAAGTGTGTATAAATCTCCGGGCTTACATAATCAAGTGTGTTGTACGTAAAGCCGTCGGAGACAAATGGATGGTCTTTGGCATGTTCTTTTCCGTATTGTGCCATCAGTTCTCTCAGGCTTCTGACGAGCTTGCTTTTAAGGCATACTTTTGAGAATACGGAATGGATGCCTGTCCCTTTTTTGCCCGTTTTCCTATCATACTGCCGACAAATGTCCACGCTCCCGTCCCCGAAATCCAACGTGTTTATCTTCACTATAAGTTCCTTGTATATGCCATACCTCTTTGAGATGTCGTCCATGACACACTTCAGTCCGCTCATCATGTCCTCTAAGGACATGTAGCAGCCGAGGGTCTCAAGATTCTCGTCCTTGCAGTCTATTCGTATAGAATGAGCCAGACCGTCCTCGTCGGCTGTATATACCTCAATCGTATTGCCTGTCTTTTTCCCATATTTATAAAAGGAATAGTCTGTCATTTTGTTAAATACATCCTTATGAATACGGTCATAATACGTTGAGTCAATCTTCACCGATATTGCCTGCACATTGTCGTCCGATGTACGGGCATACGTCTCTGCAACAACGAGGAGGTAGAGTAATATCATTAAAAATCTTACTTGTCGCATATCTTTTGTTATTCTAATTGTCATGATGCCGGTATATAAACGTTGGATTGCATCCTTCCTTTTCTCGCCATTGCAAGCCTGAAGCAGTCTTCGTCTTGTTCATCTGGCTTATCGAAAACGTTCGCTTGCGCGCACCTTTTCTCGCCATGACATAGTTCAAGCGAGCTTGACTCTGTTCATCTGGCTTATCGAAAACGTTCATTAAAGCCGGAACCTATTTCCTTTCTACAAATTCTATTATATAGTCCCATGAATAAATCATCTTCTCGGGAAGCGTCTCCTTATCACCCTTATATCCGTAAGACCTGACATAAGCGTCAGGACTCAAATAATTCCATCGCGCAAAATCGGAATGCCCGCAATCCTCGAACTCCATCCCATACTCTTTCATCATATCCTTTATGCTCCTGAATATCCCGCTCTCGAGAAAGACTCTTTTGAATAAAGAAAAATCATGTCTTATCTTATGACGCTTCTTGTCATATATACGGCAGAGCTCAACACTTTCCTCTCCGAAGTCAAGTGTATTTACCCATATCTGGAATCTTTTCCTTATGCCGTACCGCTTGTTGGCATCTGCCACAACATATCTCAGCCCGCGCATTACATCATCAAACGTCATATATCCGGTGAAATCACTGTCTGACACATCGAACCGTACCTCATCTGCACTTGAGCCGTCATTTCCCAAGACATTGTTTGTCAGCCATGTCTTTTCTCCATTCTTATAGTAGTGATAATATATGTTGTACATGTAAGCGTACACAGTATCGCTTCTTGATATTTGTTCTTCCTCCTCTTTCATTTTTATGCGAGGATAGATGATGGAGTCAATCCTCACTGTTACAACATCCTCACTGTCATCAGGCGTCTGGGCATCCGTCTCTGCAATAAAGCAGAGACAGAACAGCACTGTTGTTAATAATCTTAATTGTCGCATATATTTGTATGGTTTGACGTGAGTCTGATGAAATATATCAGTATGTGAACTTTGTTGTTGACTGAATTTATTGTGTCATTATCGTTCGCTTGCGCGCACCTTTTCTCGCCATGACATAGTTCAAGCGAGCTTGACTCTGTTCATCTGGCTTATCGAAAACGTTCTTAATCATAAAGAATTACAGACGATAATCGTCGTGTTCACTTATTACAAAGGTACGGAATTATTTTGTATGGCGTATGACATCTTCCGGTTTTTTAGGCGGTGATGGGAAAATGTACGTTCAAGTCTCTCACTCAGATAGAGTTTTCAAGGCATTGTCCGGTTCACAACTTCATCGTCATTTCTTAGGTGGTTTGACTGTTTACCGTTTGTTTCCAAAGAAACACATATACAGATACAAAGGATTAGGAAAACACAATAAGCATTGTTCTTATTTCATCGAACTCACGTTAATTTAGAACATGCTACTTAGTGTCATTGTCAAGATATGCTTGACGACGGAATGACAAAATAAAGTGATAATATTGAAAAATACTACTTTATACGTAGAGACATGCGGTATAATGACATAATAATATTTATAAAATTGTTTGTGACACATAAAAAAAACGTTGCATTTATAGCTTTTTTAAACTCTATATATTTAAAGTAATATATTGACAATCATTATCATATCTTTTCTGGTATGCATCGCAATATGCAACGCTTATTTTAGAGACTATTGTATAGTATGTAAAAAAAAAAGTATCTTTGCATCGATAATACAACTTAAACAAACATAAAGCAAGGCGGTAAAACGCTGTTTTCCAGACTTGATACTGCCGAGCCGCCACATATCTTATACAAGATAAATACACGCAATCATATAAAGCGGATCAACCTCATTTATATGGGGCGTTTCAATGTATGATAGTCCATATACGAAAATATATAAGGTTATATAAATGATGCAGATAGCGACATACAGTATGAAAAACATACTCATGAGACTTGCCAATACAATCGTTGCCAATCTTGACAATACCGTAGATGACAGCCTCATTGATGGCAAGACAGGAGTAGCTTTGTTCTTGTATGAATACGGCTCATATTCCGGTTGTTCTGTATATTCGGACATTGCTTCGGAGTTAATGTCGGACGTTATGAAAAACATAAAGTTGTATCGTTCGCCTGAGACAATGGATATGCTTGGAAGTATTTCGCTGGGTACTGCCATGCTTTCTGAATACAGACATTCAGACCCTTCTGAAATGGGAATGTCAGACAATACTGTATTAAGGTTTCCTGAGGCATTTGCAAGAAATTGTAGGCAGGGAGGTCTACGGCTTTATCAGCCGGGTATGTATCTTTATCACAGGATGAATTGCGAAGAATTCAAGCCTGAAGCATCATTATACAGTATGTTGATAACCGGAACATCGGCGTTACTTGACAAGATGATGAAGGGACAGGACAAAAGACTCGATACAGGCGTCACCCTTTCTATAATTTATACATTCAGCATGATGCGTTCAGATTTGTCTGATTATGATAGAGATATTGAGAATATTATAAATAAATGTTTTGATATATTGTCGGGCAACTTCGGAAAAAGACATTATCTCGAAAAAGACATTGTCATACTGCGGCATATAGCAAACTTGTTTCAGGAAAATTTATGCTACAGCAAGGATTTGCTTTCCAAACCAGACATACAGCCAGTCATATTCAATATGGAGATGGCGTATAAAGACAGTTGGGAAATGTTTCTTTATGGTATGGATGTTTTCGATTATATTGACAATGATGTCATAGATGTCTTCATAAAAAACGTGTGTTTCGACATGTTCTATGATATTGACAATGCCAACAGTCGTCTGGCGGGATTGGGATTGTGTCTGCTGCGTAATGGTAAAAACTAATAGAATATGTAATTCACTAAATAAAAAATTGATTTTATGAGAAACAAAAAGTTTTCATTGGCAGAACTGGCGGAAGCGATGACCGTCGTAAGCCTTGAGGAACAGAAACTCTATTATGGCGGCTATGATGACAAAGACTGCGTATGGAGATGTCTGGCGTATATAAACAGTAATGGGCAAGACTATGGTGCGGAGGCGGCAATGAAGCTGGCACAAGCTTATTATGGAACTTCCTTTGATGAAAACAACTATGAGTTTAAGGGCAGTATGGCAGAACTGAGTAATTTTACGAAAGATTTTTTTTCTGACAATTCAGGTTCTGCAACTAGAGTCCTTGTATTTGACCCTAATGATGTACCAGGATGGACTGGCGATGGATATTCTATGCATGCAGTTATCATAGAAAAATTCACTCTGGATTATTTTGAGGTTTTTGATCCTCAAACAGGAGCACATTCTAAAATCAAAAGAAGTTATCTTGAAGGTGATGGTGGCTCTGGCCGTGGCTATATTCTGAAAGTAAATAATAGAAAACATAGTGCTTATGGCTATTAAATTAAAAGGTTTTGTACTCGCGGCTTTGACGTTTTTTGCCGCGATTCCGGCATTCGCACAGGAGGAAAGTGCATTTGACAGTCTGATGGGAAAGTATGGTATGACATTCACTCCTAACGACAGATTCGACATCAGACAGAAAGGTAAATATCATAAGATATTCGAGGCGGACACAAGCCGTGCCCTGCCAAGGGTGATGCTGTCTATGGACAGCAAAGACCGTAAGTGCAGGGTATGCATGTATGTCAGTCCGATGATACCTATGATGTATGACGAGAAAGGAGAAAAGATGACAGATAACGACAGAACCGTAAAGATGAAAATGCCTACAGAAGAGAATATGTGGGAACTGAAGACCGTACTGAGGGGCGGATATGTCGCGTCAACCTCTGTGGAAAAAGAATGGGAGTCGGACAATCTTGTCAGTATGATGACGTTCCTGCCTTCGTCAAAGGCACGGAGCATGTTCAACTCTGACTTCCTTGCCTGGATACCGCTCGACTTGCGTGAAACGGTATATGAAGGCAAATATACCAACGCCCGTTATGTGATGACCGGCAGACACGGTGACGACATCTTGCTCCTCTTCTTCATGACAGACGACGGCGCGGAACGCTTCAACAAGTATCTTGATGACGTGAAGGGCATGTTCCGCTTTAAGTGACTTTAGAAAAACATTATAAGAAAATATGTTTTTTGAAGACCAAAATAATCAAAGAGATTCATACTATGGATGATATAAAGACTTACCGCAGGTTTTGAGATTCATCTAACCGGACATCAAAATATATTAATGACAATGAGGAAACATCATGCAAGCACGGCTTTCTATCATAAGTCCACTGCTGCCAGACAAGGTAGAGACGCAAAATCTTGCGTCTCCCGAATGAGGTGTACATTTGTCGTCAGTATCACATGCTATATTCATACCGTGCAGGATTGCCCATAGAGACGTAAAATATTACGTCTCTATGGGGTCGCGACATCACAATGAATATCTGGCTTCGCGGTGATATATGCCTATAAACGAAAACACGAAGGATGTGTAATAACAACAAACCTAAAGACTATTCGTAAAAATAATTATTTTATGACTAAGCAAAGATATATGTTGTTTGCTCTGGTGCTGTCAGGATGCTGTTTCTGCCAATGTCTTTGCGCTATATCCATAGAGGACGCCGTCAACATTTACGCCTTGCGTTCGCCGAGGGCAAAAGTGTTGCGCCTGAACTATGAGAACAGCTGCCTTGACTTCGATAACTACAGGAAGAGTTTCCTGCCGATGCTCAGTTTCAGCCTCAATCCCATCAGTTTCAACAACTCCCTGCGTCTGCTGCAGGATCCTGTGACCGGTTCTTACTCATATGTGAAGGACAACGCCAACACAAGCTACGGAGAAATGTCTGTGATACAGAAGATTGGAATAACCGGAGGTACGCTTATGGCAAGCAGTAGCATAAGTTTTCTGCGTGAGTTCTCAGGCAACCGCAACAGCTACAACACATCTCCTCTATACATCAGCTACAGCCAGCCTTTACGAGGAAACGTGAAGAGATACCGTCTTAACAGATCTATAATGCATCTTCAGAATGCTTTGGCACGCAAGGTTCTGTGCACATCGCTTTCTGAGGAACAACAGAAGGTCGTGACGCTCTATATGACTGCGTGGTACGGACAATTACGATATGAGACCGCACTTAGCAACGTGGGCAAAGGAGATACCCTCCTCACGATGGCGCGACTGAAACTCGACAACGGTTACATAACGCCCTATGACTACAATCAGATAGAACTACAGCAGCTCGACACGAGGATGATGCTTGAGAGTGCCGCACAGGAACGTCTTGTGGCTCTGCGCAGCCTGTGCACAGAACTGGGCGTTGACAGCATCTGTGTTGAACGTCCTCATGCTGCTTCATTGCCTTTATACATTGAACCGCTCAGCGTGACAACACTGATAAGGAAAAACAATCCGCAGGCTCTGAACGGTGAGCTTAGAAAAAGACAGGCAGAGTTGGAACGTTACGAGAAAAGGATGGAGACACGGTTCAACGGAAACATATCTTTGAGCTATGGTCTCAACCAGTATGCGCCTACATTTTCAGGCGCCTACCGAAACCCTGAGCGCAGACAGACCGTAGGCATCACTCTTACCATTCCTGCATTTCAATGGGGCATAAACCACAACAAAAGGCGTATGGCGGATAACAGTTATAATGCGGAGATGATTGAGTTAGAACAGGCAGAAGCGGAATTTGAAAACGAAATAAAGACACTTGCCGATGACTACAACCACGCCAGAAAAACTCTCGACACAGCAGAAAGGGTTTATATGCTATCGCAAAAGCAATATGGGCTCTCGGTGGAGAAGTTCGGGCTTGGCAGAATATCCGTATATGAACTGTTCAACGCATACAGTGCACAGATGTCTGCCATGCAGAAATACTACGACTCGATGAACACTCTTTATACGCAATATTTCAGCCTCCGGCATGCTACGCTTTATGATTTCGTTGGTGACAGGGATTTAGAGGCAGTGCTTGTGTAACGGATGAGGGCAGCATGTTTCTTATATATCAGAAAAATATCGTATGGAGAAAGAAGAAATAGAAAAACGGTCGGAAGAGGTACATGATATAGTGGAACGTATGCCCACGCGATGGGCTGCATGGACTGCTCTTGTGGTGACAGTGCTGATGGGTGTGGTGTTGGCTCTCGGTTTTGTGATAGAATATCCCGATACCGTGAGCGGTCAGATATCGCTCACCTCCGGAAACGCTCCTGTGAGACTCGTAGCGGGCAGTTCAGGAAGACTTCATCTTCTGGTGCGCAACCGTATGCCTGTGGACGGAGGCACGGTTCTGGCATATATAGAGAACGGTGCAATACTTGAAGATGTAATTAAACTTGAGAGATTCACAGAAAAGAGACTTCAACACATCAACAGTTCGCAGGTGCCCGATTGTCCGGGACTTGGGGACCTTAGCGCGTCATACAACAATTTTCTTCTTGCACTAAAACAATATGAGCTTGTGCTGAACACATCAAACTATGACAATATGCGTAGCTCGCTTAAAAAACAGATAGATGCTGACAGTAAAGTAGCTGTGAATCTTGATGTGGAACTTGACTTAAAGGGACGGATAATAGAAATAGTAAGGAAGAGAACTTCCAAAGACAGTCTGTTGAAGAGTCGCAACGCCATAAGCGAGATGGAGTATGATAGCCAATATGGCAATCTCCTGTCGCAGCTTGAGGCGGAGTGCGGACTGAGGAGCACGCGCCTTGCCAAGCTGTCTGACATAAGCCGGAACAGAACTGAACTTGCCAAGATAGACATACAGCAGGCTGACGATTTGCAGCAGGCTCATGCCGAACTTCTCACACGTTACAACAACCTGAGAAGTGACATAAGACAATGGAAAGAAAAATATCTCCTTGCGTCTCCAATCACCGGACGCGTGGAATACCTTGGATTCTGGCATGAGAACACATTTGTGCAGTCCGGACAGGAGGCGTTCTCTGTTATTCCTGATAAAAACGATGTCATGGGTGAGGCGTATGTTCCGGCGGGAGGAGCCGGGAAGATTGAGACTGGACAGGAAGCCAATATAAAGCTTAACGATTTCCCATATAACGAGTACGGCTACATCAAAGGAAGGGTTGAGAGCGTTTCGGCGATAACCAACAAGATGTCGTCCAAGGATGGCAACGTGGAGACTTATCTCGTAACAATAAGGTTTCCCGACGGAACAGTTACGAACTACGGGAAAAGACTCGACATCAAGTTCGAGGCTAAAGGTATTGTCGATGTGATAACAAAAAAGAAAAGACTCATAGAAAGATTATTTGATAACCTTAAATCCAAAACGGTGAAGTGATGGCGTTCAGAAGGTTTCCTATAGAATATCAGATGGATTCGCAGGACTGCGGACCGGCATGCCTTAAAATGGTTGCCAAGTATTTCGGCAGATACTACTCCCTGCAATATCTGCGCGACAGGTGCGGGCTGACAAAAGAGGGTGTTTCGCTGCTTGACCTCGGAACAGGTGCGGAGAGCATAGGACTGCACAGTCTCGCCATAAAGTGCGGAGTGGACGATTTGGTGGAAAAAGTTCCCTTCCCAGCCATAATATTCTGGCACGGCAACCATTTTGTTGTGGTATATAAGGCTGACAAAAGACATGTGTGGGTGTCAGATCCCACAAAAGGTCATGTGCGTTACAATGTGCGAGAGTTTGCCGACGGATGGTATGAGAAGGACGGTGGCATGGGTGTGCTGCTTGCCGTTGAGCCTACAGCAGACTTCAATACGTCCAGGGAAGAGCGCGAACAGCAGAAAAACAGTTTCGTAAGTATCATGCGCTATTTTGTTCCTTACAGAAACAACTTCGCGCTGGTATTCATGATCATGCTTTTTGTCACCCTGCTGCAGGGTATTCTGCCCTTTATTTCCAAGGCGGTAATTGATGTGGGAATAAGTACGTCAGACGTCAATTTCATCAACATGGTGCTTGTCGGGAATATCTGCATTCTTGTGAGCATCATGATTTTCAATGTTCTCAGAGACTGGATTCTCATGCATATAACTGCCCGCGTTAACATTGCTCTCATTTCAGATTATCTCATAAAACTCATGAAACTGCCGGTGACGTTTTTCGAGAACAAGCTGATTGGAGACATCCTACAGCGTGCACAGGATCACGAGCGCATCAGGAGTTTCATAATGAACAACTCTCTCGCCCTTGTATTCTCGTCGCTTACATTTGTTGTGTTCTCCATAATACTTCTTGTGTACAACTATGTCATATTCTTCATATTCCTCAGTGGCTCTGTGTTATATGTGGCTTGGGTACTGCTCTTCCTTAAGATAAGAAAAAAGCTCGACTGGCAGTATTTCGAGCTTATATCCCGTAACCAGAGCTATTGGGTGGAGACGGTATCGGCAATACAGGATATAAAGATATATAATTATGAGCGTTCGCGGCGGTGGAAATGGGAAGAGATCCAGGCGGGGCTTTATCATGTAAACAAACGGGTGCTTACTGTGAACAACATGCAGAATCTTGGAGCACAGTTTATAGACAGCATAAAGAACATGGCGATAGTGTTTTTCTGCGCCACAGCCGTTATAGACGGACAGATAACTTTCGGAGTGATGATATCCACCCAGTTTATCATAGGAATGCTGAACGGACCGTTGGTACAGTTCATCAACTTCGTGGTTTCGGCGCAGTACGCCAAAATATCTTTCCTCCGCATGAACGAGATTCGTCAGCTCGACGATGAGGAAGAGTTTCTTTCTGTGGGGTCGTCAACTGTACTGCCGCAAAGCCGGGACATTACACTGGAGAATGTCATGTTCCAGTACACGATGAACTCTCCTTTTGTGCTCAACCACATCTATCTTACAATTCCCGAAAACAAGGTGACCGCCATCGTTGGAGGCAGTGGTAGCGGCAAATCAACTCTGCTTAAGCTGCTTGTAAGACTATACAAGCCATCGTTCGGTGACATAAAGATGGGTGGCATGAACGTAATGGCAATAAACCTGAGACAGTGGAGAAACCTTTGTGGAGTTGTGATGCAGGACGGGAAAATATTCAGCGATACTATACTGAACAACATCGTGCTTGATGATGAACGTATTGACAAAGAACGCTTGCTCACATGCTGTCGCACAGCGCAGATAGAGGATGAGATAAATTCCATGCCAAAAGGTTTTGATACACTGATAGGAGAGCGCGGACGCGGACTGAGCGGAGGACAGAAACAGCGTCTGCTCATAGCTCGTGCCCTCTATCGAAATCCACAGTTTCTTTTTCTCGACGAGGCTACAAACTCTCTTGACACCATTAACGAGAGAAAAATCGTTGATGCTTTGGGCTCGGCTTTCGAGAATCGCACTGTAGTTGTCATAGCCCACAGGCTGAGCACCATAAGAAATGCTGACCAGATTGTCGTGATGGATCACGGTCACATCGTGGAAGTAGGCAATCACGATTCGCTCATGGAACGTAAGGGACATTATTATGAGCTTGTTGCGTCGCAGTCAGACAAGATGGATGACTGAACTATTAAGTAGCTGTTCAAATTTAACTGATATTATAAAATAAACATATGTTATCTGTATCTTCTGAACATCACACAATATGATGGTAATTAATTTGGAACATCTGTTTAACCCCCAATCGGTCATTGGACTCCGGTTTGGTTGTGCGTTAATGTCGAGTGGACTGGAGAGTATGTGAAATAAGGATTTATTCAAATATATACGTTCTAATGACCGATTGTGGTTAAAGCTTTTATCTGATAAGTAAACTTAACATGTCATGACAAAAATAGAAAATGCGATAATAGACGGATTCCGTGTCTATGTGAATATTGCTCAAGGTAGAATAGACCGAATGAGCGAGCTCAATGAAGGACAACGTTCTGCATTGTTTGCGTTTTTTGAACATATGACAGGAATACGTCATGTATATGACATCAGGAGGTCGAGTTCGGAGATGTTTCTCATTCTTAGCAGTATGGGATTCTGTACGAAGAGAATCTCCGACTTCATGGGAGTAGGTGAGTCTTCTGTACGCTCCATAAAATCAAGAATTGCCGGAAACAGGACTGTAGTGGAAATGATACGTGAGTTTCTTGACATAACAAGTGTGTTATATTCTTGATGATACAGTAGCATAAATTTAATATTGATAAATAAGCACAAGATGAATATGGAAACACGGATTTCTTTCTCGGTAATAATGCCGACATTCAATCAGTCATGGTTCATACGCAGGGCTATAGACAGCCTGTTCAAACAGACATACACAAACTGGGAACTGATAATAGTAAACGACGGCTCCACGGATGAGACTGAGACGTTTATCACCGACTATATGAATGACAGGCGTGTGAGGTACATCCGCAACGCATATAATACCGGACTCGGACATGCCTTGAATCAGGGACTCGATGTGGCGCGCTACGATCATATAGCCTATCTGCCTTCAGATGATTTCTATTTTGACAACCATCTCGAAAGTCTCAGCCGTGCCTTTTCCGGCAATGATGAGCTGTTCCTTGTGTATTCGGGTGTAAGATACGAATCACGCGACTCTCTGTTCTATAGTCCGGATGTGGAGAGCAAGGGACTCCGCCGGGGCAATTGCCTGCAACTTGTTCAGACTGCTCACAGAAAAACTGCTCACAGATGGCTTACGCGTGACGAATATGTCACCGAGGATCTATACCAGATGTTCTGGGGACGTGTGTCCGGAGAAGGCGCATTCGGTCGTACTGATGAGATAACATGTTTTTGGACACAACACCCGCACCAACGGCACAAAATCACAGGCGAACGTTATGGCGGTGGGCTTAACAAATATCGCCTTTATTATAAGGTGAAGAATCCCATCCGCATGAAAGTCTCAAAACAGAAGTTCATTGACGAAGGTTCTTTCTATTCCCGCTACAGAAAGGAATGCGTGCTTTGTGAGCGTCCCTTGAAAATACTTCTTGTAGGCGAACTTGCGTACAATCCTGAACGCATATATGCTCTGGAAGAGGCAGGACATAAACTCTATGGTCTGTGGGACACATCACCGGTGTTTTCTTTCTCTACAGTAGGACCGTTGCCGTTCGGGCATGTTGAGGACATACCTGAAGACGGATGGCTTGAGAGAGTACGTCAGATAAAGCCGGACATTATCTATGCCATGCTCAACTTCGGAAGCGTTCCTTTTGTGTGGTCGGTGATGCGGCAGTGCCGGGATATTCCTTTCGTGTGGCATTTTAAGGAAGGTCCTCATCTCGCATTACGTCAGGGCAACTTCGAGAAACTCATGTGGCTTTACCACAATGCCTCAGGGCGCATATTCCTCAACGAGCCTGTGAAAAGATGGTTCTCTCAGTTTCTTCCGCCTTCGTCCGCACCCACGCTGTGTATGGACGGAGACCTGCCGAAGAAAGATATTTTCAAAGACTGTTTCTCACCGAAACTGTCAGACACCGACGGATGCATACACACTGTAGTGACCGGACGAATGATTGGCATCTCCGGGTCACAGCTGGCGTGGCTTGCGAAGCATGACATACACGTGCATCTCTATACCGAGAACTACTTTGACGACCGTGAGCGTGAGAATATCAGCCGTTATCGCATCGCTCCTCATCATTTCCATGTCCATCCTCATGTGGCGTCCGACCGCTGGACGGAAGAGCTGTCAAAATATGACGCGGGATGGCTTCATTGTGCCAAGAGCTACAATAATGGTAATATGTTGCATACCACATGGGACGACTTCAACATTCCGGCACGTGTATGTACCTATGCCGCAGCCGGATTGCCTGTCATCATACCACGTAACAAAGGACATGTGCTTGCCGTGAACGAGGTTGTGGGGGCAGCTGGAGCTGCATTGTTCTATGATGACTATGACGAGTTGCTTGCCAGTCTTAAGGATGAGATAACTCACCGTACGCTCACGGCAAACATGCTGGCAAACCGTATGCGGTTCTCTTTCGACTATCACGTTAATGAGTTAATCAACTTATTCATAAATGCCATAGACTATAAGGCATGCGGAAAATGAAGTTTCTCAAACCGGAGATATTGGAGCTTTGAAAAGAAATTACAGTCGGAGGAAAATGCAAAGCACACTGTTGATGAGAATTGCCAATACAGTAATGGCGAATTATGATAACACGGAAAAGGTGGGTCTGTTTGATGGGAAAATGGGGCTATGTCTGTTTTTCTATAATTGTTCGAGGTATACGGGTTGTGAGTATTATGCAAAAACAGCATCCGTCCTGCTTGACGAAGTGTTCATGAGTCTTAACCCGTCAATGTCTCCAAGTGTGACTGATGGAGTGGCAGGAATAGGATGTGGCATTGTGAGTCTGCTGCACGACGGTTTTGTCGAACCGGAGGGAGAGGACATATTGGGGCATGTTGATGCTGTTCTGTTGAGAGACATGCCGGATAAATTCCTTATAGAAGACAATTATCCTGCTCCGCTGTTCTCACCAGGAATATACCTGTCATACAGATTGAGGTTTTATCCGGAAGGTTTAGATGTCGGCTGTGCAGATGATTTAATCTCATTGGTAAAAGACAATCTGGAGAAATGCCATGACAGCAATACGGCACTTCATCTGTCTTTCATCAATTCCATTGTGTTTGTCTGCAACATGTTATGCGCTACAGACAGCTCATTCACAGCAAAGACAGGAGAAATAAGACACCTGTGTGATTTGGGTATGGAACAGTCGGTTTCAAACAAGAGATACAGGTATTGTGACCTTGTAACTTTCGAGAAATTAAATCCGGACAATCGTTATGGCATTGTGTTAAATGAAAAGAAACGGGTGGAAGGCAACATCAATGCGCTCGATTTATGGTATGATTACGGATGGTGGAACATTCTGTATGACATGTCGTTATATAAAACAGATACAGACAAGTATATCAATTATGTAAATAACGTGAGTTCGATGAATTTAGAACAGCGCTAATTGTGTATCTAAAGTTCTGTG